>Ga0268262_10000402_pt1 | contig 57920 bp, 60 predicted proteins | sample TergutNc150P3_FD_190354 | JGI IMG/M metagenome (GOLD analysis project Ga0268262, IMG submission 190354) | Nasutitermes corniger P3 segment gut microbial community from laboratory colony in Florida, USA - Nc150 P3 (SPAdes) (version 2) | ecosystem: Host-associated > Arthropoda: Insects >... | reverse complement strand
ACGGAGACTGACCCGTTTTTCTTTCAAAGCTTTCATAAAATATTCTCCTTAAAAAAAATCTTTACCTTTCTCTTAAACTTAGCGGCTAAACTGCCGCGCTACTTTTACTCAGGCTATGCGGGAGCAGCGCCCCCGCCAGTCTCCTATTAATCCTTAAACGGGGTCCTATACTCTTCCATGATACCTATACCCCTAAACCGTACGGGAACAGTCTGCTTCTGGAGCTTTTCGGTAATCTTCCCTGTTATTGCTGTGTTGGTAACACTCGGCTTCGGCGGCGCGTAAAATAAGCTAATGTTCTTATCAGTGCCGGCCCTACTGCCGTTCTTTTTGAAGCCCGCTGTACCCCAACCCGCTTCATTAAATGTCCAATCTCTCATAGGGCCGGTACCAGTAGTGGGCGACCAGGCTGGACTACCAGATATCGGGCCGTAGTTTGACGTGAAGTTGCTAACAAAACTGGGAGCCCCGAGCACAGAGTCAGGTTGACTATCCGCGGGTGTGGCTTTTAGCGTAACCGGCTGCTCGGGAAGAGCATTACCCCTTACCGAGTGGTATTGCACTGTCCCTTCAAGTTGTCCTCCCCACGTTGCCTCATCCCAAGAGGGCGCGCCGCCGCCGGCGCCGGTGGCAATATCGTTTTCCTTGCGGCTCTCACCACCCCGCTCCCACCTCATGTCCAGGTATCCTATCTCCCCACCCGGTTTATACTTACTGTCCTCCTTCCAATTCACCTGGAAAGAGTCCACCAAATTCACTATGTCTACAGGTACAAAGTCTATGGCGCCCCTGTAGTTCACGCGAATCGCCGGGAACAAACCGGCGGTACCGGTCCACGCATCCACCTGGGCTGGGAGCTTGTCCCACGCAACGCTTTTAATCCTTTTTTGATCAAGGGCCAGTTGGGCAGTGTCTCTCACGTTTGATACCCCTAATGTTCTCCATGGGGAGTAATCACCATCTGTGCCTTCGCCCCCGTCAAACGAGTTCGGACTTTCCCAAACTATGCCCCCCCCGGCACCGAGTAAAGTACTTAATTTGCGAGTTTGGGAGATCTCCTCCCCCGGCCTGGCGCCGGTGTAGGTTATCTTCACATCCGCATTTGTAAGGGCGGATTTGGTGAGCCAACTGGCGCCGTCGTCGATTTCCCAGTACTTCAAATAGAGGCCGGTATCCTTATCCAAGTCGGCCGTGGGGCCTGAGATCTCAATTTTGTCCACGTTGTACACTTTCGGAATATAATGCATCGCCGTCAGCTTCCCTTGTCTCGTGCTGTTTATTGGAGATATGGCGAACTTGGGGTTATAGGGCACGCCGTTCAAAGTAAAGGAGCTGGTCCCCACCGCTTTTATGGCGGCGTCGGCATAAGAACTCGGTGCATTAGCTAAGGCCAAAAGGAGCTCGCCGGCCGCCGTCCCAGACGCATCGTCACGGGCTCCTGCATTGTAAAAGGTTATGAACCGGGCTTCGACGTTGGGATTCTCTTTGATCGGGATCTCTTGCACCGTCAGGTCGGTATACGTCGCCTGGAGTCTGAACTTCTCGCCGGTCTTTATAGTAGCCAACGCAGGGTCGTCTACGCGGACTCCGTTATTCAGCAGCTCCAAATCGCCAACGAAATTAAAGGTGGAATTCGTCACATACCCGCTCTGGGTACCGAGGAGCTCTTTCGGAAGCACGTAGGCCGTGATGGGATAGCTATCGAGAACGCCACTCGAGACGGCGCTATTGGTACCGGCAGGGATGCTGAACTGGCCTGAAATCGGGAAAGTCGCAAAGGAAGTATTTCCGCTCATCAGGCCCCTTTGGATCGGGATTACTTTCGGGAACAGAGAGTCGCCTATTTGGTGGCTGGTACCTTTCCAATATACTTTGTACTCCGTAACCGGCATCCACAATAAGGACCCTGCGTCATCCGCAAGTATGACGCCCTGGATGTATGCCGGCTTGATTTCAAACAACGCCTCAAACTCCGGGGTTCCGCCCTCGTAAGTCTTCGGCTCGCCGTTTAAGTATTTTACCGCCACGCTAATGCCTTTCGCATTAAATTTCAGGCCTTCATATTGTGTTGCGAGAGTGCCTTTTATTAAGTTAACGTCATTCACCTCCTTTACAGGGGGAAGAGTCGTCGGCTGAGTTTCACTCTCAGGGGCATCACTACTGTTACAAGAGGCAAAAACTAGGGCAAAGAGGCTTAAAATAACAAGACCCCTCCTCCATAGAGAACGGAGTCTGATCCGTTTTTCTTTTAAAGCTTTCATAAAATATACTCCTTACATATTTTATCGTCGGTTCTTCAACACCTAACCTGTATTTTATCACCGCGATATTAAAAAGTCAATACCATTTTCAAAAAAAAACAGAATTCTTTTTAACTTTTTTGTACCCCCAATACCCTGAGAATGAGCCAAGCCAAGGCTGGCGGCATATTCCATTACCTCCTTTGTGAATTATAAAAATTAATTGAAATAGTGTCAATATGAATGGTAAAAAAATTATAATTTTATTTGAACTCCGCAAACACGTAAGCCGAATGATTATGGATGCTTTCAAAGTTTTCAGCCCCCACAGAAAAACGCTTAAACTGATCTAAATCACGAATTATAATAAAGACATCCCTGTTTATATCTTCGGCAAATTTCGGGCAAATATAAACCCCTCCCCCGCAACAAATATACAAAAAACCCGCAAAAAGCCAACAAAAGACGAATTTTCGGGCTTTTTTGGGGGAAAAGCCCAAAATGGGGGTAAAAAGGAGGGGCTACATGTTATTGAGAAAATAATCAAGCAATTCCCGCCAATTCGTGTGATTTCTGAGTGGGGAAGTGTTGTATGCAACCAAGTTATGCGAAGTATCCCTAAAATTTGTAAAAAAAACTTGATTAATAGTATAAAAATGATATCATAAAAATAAACCGAATTATTAGAGGATTCTTTATGGCTAGTTTTAGTGCTCAACCAGTGTTTTTTTGCGGACCTAATACTTACAATACTCAACCGGTGATGTTATGTGGACCTAATACTTCCAATGCTCGGCCTGTTCGCGAATGCGGTCCTAACACTTTAAATGCTACCAAGGTGATTAGGTGTGGCCCTAACACTTTAAATGCTATCCCAGTGCTTTTGGCCGGATGTTTTCCAAAGTTTGAACTTGTTCAGACGGATGTTGATGAACATGTTCCCATTGGCTCCTTAAAAGTGGGGGACAAGATTAGATCATGGGACATGGAACGGAAAAAGCGTGGAAAAACCGCTGTTACTGGAATCCACAAGTATACAGTTACGGAAATAATTTGTTTTAATAACGCAATTCGAGTTTCAGTTACGCACCCTCTTCTCGTTATGGAAGTTAAAGAAAATAATTTCCTTGTACCAAAATGGAAAGTTGCCTTTGATGTCAATATCGGTGATTTAATGGTTGAATTTGATGGTAGATATTCTATTATTAATTCAAAAAGTATACGTTGGTTTGATGATGGCATAGAGGTATTGGATCTTTCCACAGACAGTGGTGTTCCTTTTTTGGTAGGGAATTTTGTTGCTAGATCTAAAAACGCAAGAGACAATATAGAATGGGCCGATGCGATTTTGACACAAAGATTGTTAGCTGCCTAACTTGCATTCTATATCAAAAAGGAATAAAGAAGCAGGTGATAAAGCGCATAACAATGCCGATAATGTAAGCAAGAGGTTTAAGCATGCTAAACTTAGATGTCAGTAGTATATTGGCCATAATTGCAGCTATATCAACATTTTATTTTGGCATAAGATCAATAAGGTCCGATAAAAAAAATAGAGCGCTTGAAAAAGAAAAAATAACATTAGAATGGGATGACTTAGAAACTGTCGCTAAGGATTTATTCTTACGTATAAGAAAGGATACAAAAAACAATTATAAGCCAGATATGATTTTTATTCCGGATATAAAGGATGGAACAATTTGTCATATGATAAAGTCACAACTATCGATTGAATTACCAATTATACCAATAATGACTGGCATATCGGTTTGGAGGGATACACTTGGAGTAGATTCAGGTATCATAGGTTGTTACGAACCTTTTTATGATATGGTACAAACCAGTAACTGGTTTGTATTTATACCAAAAGGCATTACTGACTATAAAAATAAAAAAATATTGATTGTTGATGACATTGCTTTAACAGGTGAGACCTGCAAAGGATTAAAAGAATGGTTCTTAGGTAAAGGTTTTGATAAAGATAATATCAAATATGCTTGCATTACCTCTACGAAACACGCACTTGAAAGCGGTCATCCGCCCGATTATCATTGGAAAGAGATAGATACATTTGATTTTTATTTCCCATGGGGAAAAGGTCGATAAAACAGAAAATTGGATTACGTCCCAATAAAAAAAACCGTTTTTAAAAACGGTTTTTTTTCATAACTAAGATGCCCGAATAAGATTTTAGTTTTTTCAGACACTTCCGCGATTTTAACGCCACGAACCGGTAACGAACATGGAACGCATAGTAAGGTATCTGCTATGAAGCTCTTTTTCGTGATCTTTTTCATCCACACCGGCGAAAAAGACTTTCGGATTACCCTGACAGGCACTGAGATATTTCATTCGTGTATCGTAATCCTTCTTGTGATACCGGGTAAAAACAGCATCCACCTCTTCTCCGGTCGTGCATTTTTGTTAGATGCCGAATCAATATAGGGTTACACATGTATCTCCTCTCTTTCCTTTGCCCTCATTATATTTACGTCAAAAATAAGCTTAAAGTCAACTGCTTTATCTGCCACGGAATTCAATTTTACCACAAACCACACAAACCATCACGAACTTACTGTTAGAAAAACCATTTTAACCTTCAGATTCCATGAAATTAATAAGGATCAAGAGAGTTTTACGGTAAATATCGGAGTGAGGGTTCGTGGCGTTCGCGTGGTTCGTGGTAAATTATTTGAAAATTGATTTCCGTGTTTATCTGCTTTTTTGCCCGAACTCCACAAACGCATAAGCCGAATGATTGTGAATGCTCTCAAAATTCTCGGCTTCCACCGAAAAACGCCTGAATTGCCCCAAATCGCGAATCTTTATGTATACATCCCTCACCAAATCTTCGACAAATTTCGGGTTATCGTAAGCCCTTTCGGTAATAAACTTCTCGTCTTCGCGCTTTATAATAGAATAGACCGGACTGGAAGCGGCGCTTTCCACCAGGCTGATTATGTCCTCTATCCAGAAAAAGGGGCCCAATTCCAGTTCCACGGTAACCACGCCCCGCTGGTTGTGCGCCCCCCGCTCTGAAATGGCCTTTGAACAGGGACAGACCGTGCTTACAGGCGTCGAAACGGCCACCGTAAAGTGTTTTTCACCCTCAGAGCGTCCAACCATGCCCTGATAGCGGCAGCGGCAGGAAATTATCCCCTCCAGCCGCGAAACCGGCGCCGGTTTTTCCACAAAATAAGGGAATTCCAGGCTCCCAAAAGCCGATTCCGCGTCTAAATCTTCCATTATGTTCCTCAACATCTCCAAAAAGCGGGGCATAGAGAGGTCCTCGCGGTACCTATGGAAAATCTCCACAAAGCGGCTCATGTGCGTCCCCTTAAACTGATGCGGCAAATTGGCAAAAAGATCCGCCCTTGCGGTGGTATGCTGCACCTTTTTCACCTTATCCAGCACCTTAATCGGGTATTCCAGGCCCTTTACGCCCACTTTTGTAAGGGGTATTTCGCGGTCATCGGCCTGGTTTTGCACATCCGGCATGGGGTTAGTCATGTTATATATATCCCATATTCGTTACTGCCTTCTCTATCAAAAAGGAATTCCTGCATTAGTATATATCCAGCAGTATAATGGTATCGCCATGAACCAAATAATGAATGGTTATCTCATCTTTCTCGTGCATGAACGTATCATATATTTTCACATAGGTAGTTTTGAGATAATTTATGTATCCGTTAAATATCTTATCGGCCCTACAAGCAGTGGGATATTTCTCTATGACGTTCTCCAGTGAATTTATAGCAAACTCGGCGCCCTTATACTGCCTAACGAGCTTCTTCTTTTTCTCCTCGTATGAGGCTATTGATTTCTTCAAGATTATTTTCCACCACCCTTTTTGCTCTGGCTACCCTTTCTCCCGTCCATGTGCCATCTACGATTTCTCCTGTGTGTCCGCCCTTAAAGTTTGTTTTTTTGAAAGTATCTTCATTTATCATTAAAGTATTATTTTCTTTCATTTAGAACCTCTTCAACATGATTTGTTTAGGTCTGTATCCCTCTGCTTTGTAATATCGCAGATTTATTGGGTGGAGTCAATATAAACAATAGCTCGGCATGGGGTTAGTCATAATCAAAACAGTTTTCTATTATGGAAAAGTATGTGTCATCATTATACTCAACTTTACGAAAAATTGAGTAAGCGATAATATCGGCAATCTGGATAGAACGCGACATTCTGGAATCCAGGAACAGCGGCGCCTCCGCAAAGTTAACCATAGTTTCTCCCCACTCGTTGCCGATATTCCGGTAAATCTGTGACCATGTTTGAAATTGTTGTTCCATTCTGGTCTTGTCAAATATGGCTATGCCTCTGGCCGGTTCCTGATGATTTACTAATTTTCGCTCTAAAAATGTGTCAAAACGGCTCGTGATTTGCGTAAGAAGGTTTTCCGCTACATAACTCCCCTGGTTTCTGATAGCAACGCCGAATAGAATAAATTGCTGCGGATAATTGGCGGCAATGTAATTTAAGATCGCCATAAATAATTGTTCACGCTTGTCTTTTGAAAACCGGCGCCATTCTTTTCGACCCGCTCTTAGAGGGCTTCCATAGATTTCCAAATCGGTCATGCCGGTATGCCGGTTTACAAGTTCATCAATATTTTGCTGTATCCGGTAATTTTGATCTTCCTGCGTGGCGAACCCCGCAAAAACAGAATATTTGCCGGTAGGACTTGTTGACGATCCTGAATCATTGACATAGAACATATACACGTCAAATACCGCCTTTGGAACAAAAAAAGAGAGCCGGGCGGGTTAAAACCCGACGCACCGCATAAAGGCAGCGCTCCCAACCCTATTTAATATATCGGCATAGACCGTAAAACTGTTTAGCCGCCCTCAAGCGGTTAGTGGACTTGTTCGGGAACCCTGTTGGTTCCCGAACAAGTCTTGCAGTTTTTCGGCTTTCAGCCTGCAAAACTGCTGTTTTTAAAGGAAGTTGTTCAGAAACTGAAGTTTCCGAACAACTCTAGTATGTCCGGCAGGGCATCATGGGAACTTTTTTATCCCTAAAACGAACATAATACTTTCCTCGATTTTACTGATTAAAGCCGCATCAATCGCCGTTATTTTTTCAATGAGCCTTCTGCGGTCAACCGCTTCGATTTGCGAGATTATCATCACAGAATCCTTTTTTAACTTTGATTCTTTCTTTGTAATTAGTATGTTTCCCGGCGCTTCCGCCAACAACAAATTTGTTGTCAACGGAATTACAATGGCAGTATTTATCCTGCTATTATTGAAAAAATCGTTTTGAACTATAAAAACCGGACGTTTATACCCCGGTTCACTGCCAAATGGCAGCCCAAAATCGGCCCACCACAGTTCACCACGCGTCATCTTTTGTCAAATTCCTAAGCGATTCAAGTCCGACATCCAGGTCTCTTGTAAATTCATCCTGATTAACTTTTCCGTACACTTCATTCAATTTCTCTGTAATCATATCTCCGTTGTGCCTGGCGATGTAATCTTCCAAAGCCAACGAAAATAACCGGCTTCGATTAATTCCCATATATTGGGCTGTTTGCTCGGCCACTTCAAACAGGGAGTCAGAAAGGGAAATTGCAGTTTTCATGCTTTAAAGTATAACACGGGTATAACAAATTGTCAACCGATTCTTGAACCTTGCCCCTTAGCCGCATCAGGAAGGTTATATGCTTGGTATGGGGCTGTTAGTCATTGTCTATACTCAAAGTCATAAATAGTGAACAGGCCGGGCTCTCGAACATAAAAGTAGAGGGCAAACAGAAGGTTTGACCCGTAATTATTTCCTTGATCTGTTATTCCTACAGGATAGTATACATAATGGCCGTTTTTTGAAGCCATGAAAACACGGTCATCCGGTCGTACCCTTGTGCCGTTTTTCATATATTTTATAAGACATTTAAAGAAGTCTATATAATTCTTTTGCCAGGAGCTTTCGCTTGGCGAGAAGATGATTTCTTTAATTTTCTCCTCGGCGGATTTTTCCATTGTAGAAAATATAGTTACATCATTAGATAAATAGTCGATGAATTCTTGTCGTAGTTGGTTAATATTTTCATGAGACAATATATCATCCTACCGCTCGTGTATCTAAAGCTAATTCCGGCAGTATAGTCTCAACTTCTTTTCTGCGCTCTCTAATACATTTTTCTTCTACGCCAAATGCTTTTGCTATGTCAGCATCAGGCCGCTCTTCCCATAAAAGGAATCTGTTTAGTGGCACTAATAAACTTGCCGCAAAAAAGTCGGCGGTTTTCTCATGAATAATTTTTATTAGTTGATCGACTCTTATGATGCTTTCGGTTTCAAGTTTTTTCTGTAATTCGGCTACACCGCTGATTCCAAGTCTGGCTACTTTATATTCTGCGGTGATGCCAATATGTCCAAGTACGATATGTCCTACTTCATGTGCTATTGAAAATACTTGTTTTGCCCTTGGATCATCACGGTTGATTTTCAAAATAGAGCCTTCAAGGACTGCGTGAAGCCCGTTAAGTTCTTCACCTGGAACATAGATGATTTTATCGATATTAACGTTTTTCGCTATGTTTTCGATGTCGACAGATGGGTCTTCAGAATAAACTTTCGGAGGGTCAAATTTTGTTAAAAGAGTATCCACTAAGAAGGTGAATGGTTTTGGATCATATATCGTTTCTATCTGTGTTAGTTTCATACCTTCTACTATAAGGCATTTTACCCATGGAGAAGTAAAAAGTCAAATGCTTCAACAGAGTTTTAAGGTTTAAAAGGCTGCGTTTTAGCCGCATCCAGAACGTTTCGCATTAGCATCGCTATCGTCATAGGCCCAACGCCGCCGGGTACAGGTGTTATCCAGCCGGCGACTCCGGCGGCTTCGTCAAAATTTACGTCGCCTACATTGCGGTAACCCTTTTTGGAACTATCGGGAACGCGGTTCATGCCCACGTCGATGACCGCCGCGCCGGGTTTTACCATATCGCCGCGTATAAGGCCCGGCTTGCCCACCGCCGCGACAAGAATATCCGCCTGCCGGGTGTGCGAAGGGAGGTCGGTGGTTCCGGTATGGCAGAGGGTAACCGTGGCGTTCAGTTCGCGCAGGGAAAACAGCGCCGAAAGGGGCTTACCCACGATGTTGGAGCGCCCCACTATCACAGCGTGTTTGCCGGAAACCGGAATATTGTACTTTTCAAGCAGGACTACAATGCCTTTTGGAGTGCAGGGAACAAAAGTGGGCTGCCCCAGAAAAAGCATTCCCAGCGAACGTGGATGAAAGCCGTCCACGTCCTTTCGGGGGTCAAGGGCGTTAATAATAAGTAACTGATTGATATGCGCCGGAAGCGGGAGTTGTACCAAAATGCCGTGCACCTTTTTATCAGCGTTTAGATCCGCAATCAGGGAGAGCAGTTCCGCCTCGCCGACTGTTTCAGGAAGGCGTATGTCCCTGCCCTCCATTCCCGCTTCAAGAAGCGCCTTTTGCTTGCTTTTAACGTAGGAAAGGCTTGCGGGGTTCTCGCCCACAAGAATTACCGCCAAACATGGCGTTATGCCCTTCTCTTTCAGGCGCTGTGTCTCAAGGCGTACTTCTTCCCGAATCCCCGCCGCTATTGCCTTTCCGTCAATAATTATTGCCGCCATTTGCTGCCCTTCCTATTGGTGCTTTATTTCCCCGAGCTTATCTCTGTGCTTTTGCGAGTATATCAGGATTTTCAGCAACATAGTCCAGTACATCGGCCATTATGCCTGTATATCCTTTGCCCAAAGATTTGTATTTTGAAAGGCAGGATGAACTTAAGCGAATAGTAACAGCCGGTTTCCTGGCTTTCATGTTCTTCCGCAGTTCCCTCGCCATTGCGGCAAATTCAGCAAGGGCTTCCGGGGTGGACTCAGGACAATCCGCCGTGTATACAATAGGGGCTCGTGCCGCGGCCCGTATTTCTTTTATCTGCTCTTTAGTCGGCTTTTGACCAGCCCTTACGGTTATCGTTGTCATACTAAGTTGTAATACCAACCTGTGTACATAGTCAATGGAGAAATAAGGAATTTAAGAAGAGATTCTACCACGAACGACACGAACACCACGAACCCTTACTCCGATATTTGTCGGAAAATCCTCTTGATTCATCTTATTTCATAAATTTCATAAAATTTGAAGGTTAAAAATGGTTTTCTAACAACAAGTTCGTGTTGGTTAGTGAGGTTAGTGGTAAATTATTTGAAAAATTGATTTCCGTGGTTAAACAGTTTAGCCTTCCACCATCACTATTACCAAGAAATCTCCCCTCTTGGACTTTATTTCAAAAGACGTTTCCTGCGCAACATTGCTCAGGCTAAAACCGCCCGATTCCCACGCAACGTTGTTAAGCGGCCACTTTAGGCCCTTACTTTCCGCCTGCCAGGGCCCTGTGCCCAGCGGGAAAACCGAAACGATGCCCCCGATTGCGGCTTCCACACAGCGGGTCTGTCCCTCTTTAAGGCGGAAGATTTCTTCGCCCGCGGTAAACCACCTGTCAGGCGCTTTTTGCCGCTCAAAAAGGGAGCGAACCGCCAAAAGGTGATCCGTCCGGCCCCCGCCGCCTCCTGCAAGCCAGACCTCGCCGCAGCCCTTTTCCCACAGCAGGGACAGAGCCAGCTCTGTGTCGCTGAAGTCCTTGTCGCTACGATGGCGGACTACCCTTTCAGGCGGATACTTTTCAAGCCGTTTAAGGTCGTCCAGGGAATCCATGTCCCCCACAATCCAGTCCGGCGTGATGCCCGCCTCCTCGCAGGCGGCCAGGCCGGAATCCGCGGCGATAATCAGGTCTGCCGGCTTCGCGAGGTTTTTCAACGCTTGGCTTTTTGGGCCTTCACCGCCTGATATGGCAATTCCTGTCAAATTTTCCTCATTAATTAATTAGCTCTCACAAAGGCACAAAGGACTAATCCAGAATTCCATTAATGATTCTTAAATTTTTACCACGAACCACCACAAACCATCACGAACATCGACAAGATGCTTGGTAGAAGTTCGTGTTGGTTAGTGAGGTTTGTGGTAAATTTTTTGTAATAATAAACAGCGGTATCAACTACGATAGAACCTATTTCGTTTTCGCTCATCTTTGTGCCTCTGCGTGAGGATTATACAATAAACCTTGTGCTATTAACATAGCCATCGAGCGCCAATTTGAATAGAATAACTCAGGGAACAATGTGAAAATCCATCCGACCGTAAAAGAAACAGCCGCGATTCTGACCCAGGCGGGCAAACAGGTTTACCTTGTGGGAGGAGCCGTGCGCGATCTGTTGAGGGGCAAGAAAGCTAAGGACTGGGACCTTGCCACCGACGCCCTGCCGGAGGAAGTAATCGCCCTTTTTCACAAGAAAAAAGGGCTGAACAGTTTTGTTGTTCCCACGGGAATTAAACACGGCACGGTTAGCGTTCATTTTAAGGGCCTTTGCATGGAAGTTACCACTTTCAGGAGCGAGTCAGGCTACAGCGACCGGCGGCGGCCGGACAAGGTGGAATTCGGCGACTCGATAGAAGTTGATCTTTCCCGCCGGGATTTTACGATGAACGCGGCGGCTTACAGGCTGCCTTCAGGCCCGCTGGTAGACCCCTTTAACGGCAGAAAGGACATTAAAAAGCGCCTTATTCGCTCGGTTGGAAAGCCGCAGGAACGATTTTCGGAGGACGGCCTGCGTCCCATAAGGGCGCTCCGTTTCGTAAGCCAACTGGACTTCACGCTGGACGAAGAACTGCTTGCCGCCATCTCAGGCGCGATTCCCTTCACCGCCGAAGTGGCGGCGGAGCGCATCCGCGACGAAATAGACAAGATACTAATCACAGACAGGCCCTCAACGGCCCTGCTCATAATGGAAAAAACCGGTCTATTAAAACTGTTAATCCCGGAGCTGGCGGCCTGCCGCGGCGTCAGGCAGGATCGCAACGGCTATGGTTTTCACCAATTCGACGTGCTGGATCACAGCCTATTGGCCTGCGACTACGCCGCCCGCGACTTTCCAGGCGAAACAAAGTTAATCAGGAGCCTTGCCGCCCTTTACCATGACATCGGAAAGCCGGTTACAGCCCAAATGGGCGAGGACGGCGGCTGGACTTTTTACCGCCACGAAAAAGAATCCGCCAGACTGGCAAGGGCCATACTTACGCGCTTCAGGTATCCCAACGCCGTAATTGACAGTGTCTGTCACCTTATTGAGGAGCACATGTTCAGTTACGCCGAAAACTGGACCGACGCCGCCGTCCGCCGTTTTATTATCCGCGCCGGAGAAGAAAACCTAAGCGACCTTTTCGCCCTGCGCCGCGCCGACATCTACGGCATGGCCGCCCATGAACCAAAGTGGGACACCCTACTCCCCCTCCATGATCGCATCCAGGAAGTCCTCGCGCGCGGCAGAGCCCTTTCCCTAAAAGACCTCGCCGTTTCCGGCGGCGACCTAATCTCCCTGGGCATCCCCGCCGGCAAAACCATCGGCGTCATCCTCAAAGAACTCCTTGAAGCCGTGCTGGAAGACCCGGCCCTTAACACCAGGGAGAAGTTAATGGAAATAGCGGGGAAAAAGCGGCTTACTATTAATCCTTCTGGTTCTGAGCCAAAAATTTGATGATTTCTTCCATGTCATTTAATGAAATATTTGTGTCCTTTATGACCACTTCTTTAACTTTTCCGGTCTCATCATCAATTATGAACATTTTGCCATTTATTGTGTAAATCTTCTTTCCCATATCGTCCCCCCTATTCACGAAGAAAATGACCTTTCGGCCCTTTTCAAGACAAACAAAAAGCCCGAAAGGGCTTTTTGTTTGTCACATCTCCTAGGGGAATCGCCTTCCAGTCGCAAACGTCCCTGTTTGCTCCTTACAGGCCGCCTACGCGCTCCCCGGCGCATCCTGCGCCGGCATTACTGAACAAGGCTTACGCCTTGGCATCTACCCCAGAGCGCTCCGTTTCGATTCCCCCTTGTCATCCCGGAAGAAAATGGCCGTAAGGCCATTTTCAAGACAAACAAAAAAGCCCAAAAGGGCTTTTTTGTTTGTCACATCTCCTAGGGGAATCGAACCCCTGTTGCGAGGATGAAAACCTCGTGTCCTAACCCCTAGACGAAGGAGACCTATTCTAACATTAGAGTTGTCTGTTGGTTTCCGAACAACTCTACTATTTTACGGATATTGTCTCAGTTTTTCAAGAAGTTCACTTGCGCGATTCTTGACGGGCGATATATAGGTACCATTGGCTATCTTCATCAGGAGTTCCAGCACGTTGCGATCCTTTATGCCGTTGTTTGCCGTAGCAATTTTATCAAAGGCATCTATGGCGGAAAGGGCCAGCATGTTGTCTGGATTAAGCGTATTGAAGCGGTTTACTGTCCAATAAATGGTTTGAGTAACTTCATCAGCATCGTTCATGCCGATTATTCCCAGAGACTTTATTGCCTCGGTGATAACCATGGGCTCGTTGTCGCGGTTTACCATTTTTAAAAGAGTGTCCTTTGCTTCCGGTGTTCCAAGCTTACCGAGAGCGGTGGCCGCCTTTACCCGAACATCGGGGAAGTTATTAACCACGCGTCCGTTTTCACGGGATATGTTTAACACTCCTTCAAGAGAAAGAAACTCCAGGGCGGAGCGAATTTCATCGCTTTTGTTTCCTCTATCAATGGCGTCATTTATGTACTCAAGAGCGACCATTTTCATATCCCTGTTGTCGGTGCGGCTTTGCTCACGGATTATCATGAGTTCCACCGATTCTTGCAGGTAAGACTGCTCAACGGACATTTCCCTGTTGTCGGGGGAAGTTTGACCGGGCCGTGTTTGCGCCGAAACCATAACCGGCAAAGCGAGCATCACCAACGCAATAACCAAAAAACGCTTAAAGACCAACATCGTTATCTCCTTTTACTATCATATCTGCCAACTTATATTATCGGCAATAGGGCTTACTCTGCAATAAGCCATTTGTTATTTATATATGCCAAATCGTACAAAACCAACCTCACTCCCCTTCTTTCATCCACCGTAAAGGCTCTGACGCGGCTATCGGAAAGAAAGATAATGTCATCCACCCTGTCATTTGCCCTGGAGGGAACGACGACTAACTCAAAATAGTCCCTTGTGGTTTTCAGAACGCGCTTTTCTACCTTTTTTGGGTCATTCCCCAAATTCTGAGCCAAAATCTGATCCCGCTTGTAAAGATCCTCGGTTTTCGCGTCAAGAAAATCCCTGGTATTTATCTCGTCAAAATATGAGGGCGCCAGGTGAGCCAGCCAGGCGTTGTAGTTTCTGGCTCTGATTATCCCGTTCAACTCACTAATAAATTCTGTTATGTCCTTTAATGTAGTCTCAAACCTCGATTCACTGATGCTGTGTGGGTCAAAGTCCGCTTCTTCGGACGCTTTTACCGCAGTATCTGTATGCGCAGGCGATTCCACATGGATTGCTGCCTCCTGAACAACAGGCTCCTCCTCCGCTTCTGAAGACATTTCCGGCGGATTTGGCGCGGTTCCACAGGACAAAACCAAGCCCGACAGTAAAAGTAACAGAATCATACTTTTCTTCATTGTTTCTTGATTTTATGCTAATAATAGCCGCTAGTCAACTTTCTATCAGAAAACCTTAATTTATCGTCGAGTTCACTGCAACGAATAATCTGAACAAAACCGGAAACGGGCTGGCGCGGGCAGGGCGGGGCATTCTCTTTGCTCCAATTCCTTATTTGACGCTTTCGTGCGCAAGCCTGCGGCTTGCTGGACACGAAAGCGGGGGTTTGTCCAACCCCCATTTTCTCGCCTGTCGCAAAAGGTCATGCCCCGCCCTGCCCACGCCAGCCCAAAAGCTGTTTTATTCCGTCAATTCATGTGGTGAAAGCATGGCAAATTGGGTTTATGCTTCACAAGCGTATTGCAGAACCTGGCGCTTTAATTAACAGGCTAAATGCGGCAATGAGGCCGGACGAAACCCAAATGGAAGCCTCTGGAATTCTCCGGCGAAAGGAGACGATTGAGTAAAGGTTAGCCCTAAAGTGCATTGATTGCCTGCCCACTGAATTGTATAGCTGTCGTAGAAATTCACTGACACAAAAGCCCAAAAAGTTCAGTGGGCAGGCGACTCCGAAGCCGGGCTCTACAGGTAGCTTTCATTTGGTGTTTTGCCCGGCCTCTTTATCTGGTTTTGCTTATTGTAAGCGCCAGACTCTTCGATAAATTAAGGTTTATTTAGTCATTGACCTGCTGGCATTCATCACCTATATTTATGCCATGCTTAAGGCGGTTTTTCCCGGGTCGTTTGACCCCCCAACACTGGGACACCTGAATATTATTGAAAGGGCATCGCTGATATTTGATGAACTGGTGGTGGTTGTGGCGGACAACAGACAGAAAAAGTACCTTTTTTCTGCCGAAGAACGTGCGGGAATGATGAAAGAAATCGTAAAAAACACGAAAAAAGTGAGGGTTGCCAGTTGGGATTCCCTGATTGTGGACTTTTTGAAGAAGGAAGACATCAAGATACTCATAAGGGGGATACGGGGGATGGACGATTTTTCCTACGAATTCGAGCTTTCGATGATGAATAAGGCCATGCACCCCAACATAGAGACCCTTTTTTTGACCACCGAAAGCAAATATATCGTGCTGCGCTCCTCTTCCATCAAGGAACTGGCGTCTTTTCATGGGGATGTTTCTCAAATGGTGCCCCCACTGGTAGCGGAAGCCTTAAAAAAGAAGTTCCCGCTATAAGAAATGGCAAAAACAAGTCAGGTAAACGTATAATCTCCAAAAGATCCTCACGCAAAGGCGCAAAGGACGCAAAGGAATTGAGGTAATTTATAAGCAAAGTGCTTCTTTCATGTTTATTTTCATTATGATAATAAGAAAAAGCATAGTAGAAGACGCAGAATTAGACAATAACGCGCTGTTCTCTGCGCCTCCGCGTGCTCTGCGTGAAGAAATTTGAAATAGTTTTTTATTAAGCTTATTATGTTGGGAAAAGCGCGAATTTTATCTTGACAAAAACCTTGTTTTTTGTTAAACTGACTATCCACGGTTTTGGACACCGATGATTTTTTAGGAGAGGTTTTGAAATGGCCGTACCCAGATACAAAACGTCAAAGGCAAGAACCCGCCGGAGACAGACAATCAATATGAAACTCGAAGCTCCCACCCTGGTTGAGTGCGGCAGTTGCGGAAACAAGATTTTATTGCATCGGGCCTGCCCTAAATGCGGGTTTTACCGCGGCAAGCAAGTAATCCTTCCGGAGTCGAAGGTATAATTAACAGAATTCAAGGAGAGAGTTAAATGGACGAATTGTTTGAGAAAATGAAGAAGCTAATAGCTGCAAAACTTGAAGTTGACGAAGCGAAGATCACAATGGATGCGTCTTTCCGCCAGGATCTGGGGGCGGACAGCCTTGATACTTATGAATTGGTCTACGCTATTGAGGAAGAAATGGGGATTTCCATTCCCGACGAAAAAGCCAATGAGTTTGCAACCGTCAAGGACGCCTACGAGTACATCAAATCCCAGCAAAAATAAGCCTGGAAATAAGTCTGATGTATCGTTTCAGACCGCGCCGGCGCCTGAGCGTAAAAAGTTGCTAACGGCCTTCTTAAAAACGGCCGGAATAAGGTTCAAGAGACTGGATCTCTTGAACCTTTCTTTTATACACAGGTCGGTTTCAAACGAGGCAAACAGCAAGTTAAACAACGAAAGGCTGGAATTCCTTGGGGACGCAATACTTGGGGCTGTAGCGGCGAACCTGCTCTACCAGAAACTGGAGGGCAGAAGCGAAGGGGACTTAGCCAAAACCAAGTCGGTGGTGGTTTCAGAAGCGATTCTTTCCGCCGTCGCCCTGGAACTGCAGCTTGACACCCTGCTGGTTTTGGGCCGTGGCGAAGAGCTTTCCGGCGGCAGGACAAAAAAAGCCATACTCGCCGACGCTCTGGAAGCCCTGATTGGCGCAATCTACCTGGATTCGGGGTATAAAAACGCCTATTTCTTTGTCAGCCGCTTTTTAAGCGTCGAAATCGACCGCGTACTGGAAAACCGCCACCCCCAGGACTATAAATCCCTTCTGCAAGAGTTCTGCCAGAAGCAATACAAAAATTACCCCCATTACCAGCTTGTCAAGCGAACAGGCCCGGAGCATGAGCGCATATTCTGGGTGGAAGTCCTGGTAAACGGCAAAACTTTCGGCCCCGCATCGGGCAGAAACAAAAAAAGCGCAGAGCAGGAAGCCGCCAAGCTGGCTTATGAAGCGCTGGATAAAGACCGGGGAATTCCAAATGTTTCCGCGAGCCCGTAGCGCCTAACATCATCAAGTTAAGAAAGAAACTTCATAAGAAGGTCTCACGCAGAGTACGCAGAGACGCGGAGAACGAGGCGTTGTTACCATATTTTCCGTCTCCTATATGCTTATTCTTATTTTCATAATGAACATAAATATGAAAGAGGAATCTGGCTATCTCATTACTCATGGCTCTCTGCGTCCTTTGCGCCTTTGCGTGATGAAAATTTTAAGAAATACCCTGGTAGACACGCGCTGTCCCCTTTTATGGTTTACATACTATTGGTGTTGTGGTGATAAAGTAATTGCTGTTGCCTTATGACAAGAGGTAATTTTCCAGAACCTGCTCTTCGCCTTTGAAATCCTCTATCATTAAATAATAATGAGCGCAGTCTATAAGGGCCTTCATGGGAACAAGGCCTATAATTTCAGTGCCGATGACCGAAACGCCCAAACGGGCGGCCTCGGTTTTTACAAGCTCAAATACCCTGTAAAGCGGCGTTTCCAGATGATTCGTCATGTTGATTGAAACCTGGGCAGTGTTCCGCCCGTGAAGCATAATGCCGATTGACTTTACCGATTTAAGGCCGCCTGAAGATTCGCGGATTATCTTCGCGATTTTTTTTGCCGTTTGAACATCCGAGGTGGAAAGGTTGATGTTAAACGCTATAAGCGGACGTCTTGCCCCGCAGGCTACAATGCCGGCGGTTTTGTGAAGCTCGTCTCCGTAGTCGGGGGTAAAAGCCGGATCTTTGATCTTTTCCGCCATACCCTCGAACTGCCCCTTTCTTAGAACCGCGAGGTTTCTGCGCTCCGGCGCCGAAGCCGAATCCTCGTACAAAAACACGGGAAGACGCAATTCGTCCCAAAGTTTTTGCCCAAGTTTTTTTGACATTTCAACGCACTCGGCGGTTGTAATATTCCTGAGCGGCACGAAGGGAATCACGTCGACCGCGCCCATGCGCGGGTGTTCGCCTGAGTGTTTGGTAAGGTCAATTTTTTCAACGGCGATTTTCGCGCATTTGAACGCCGCGTCCAAAACACCGTCAGGGCTTCCTGCGAAGGTCAGCACCGTGCGGTTGTGGTTCTCGTCGGAGTTGCAATTCAAAAGCATCACCCCGGAAGTTGATCTGACCGCGTCCGCCAATTCGTTTATCAGCGCTTTGTTTTTCCCCTCGCTGAAATTGGGGATACATTCAACAATTTGATCCAAAGCACTAGTCCTGCTGCAAGATCCACTCAATAGCTTTTTCTTTTGAAAAGGCTATATGAAAACTATCCCGGCCGGCTTTTTTAATTATATTCTCAACAGCCATTTTTGTAACGCCGTCCAACCCTATCAGCACTCCCTTTTTTACATATGGTTTATTTTTCTTACCATAGTTTATAAAGTTATCTTTGGACATAGTATCGATTCTGACGCCGGCCATGTTTGTGATGGTGTACAATGAGTTCTCAGGATGGCTCGCAATTACATTCCCGACTTCCTCGAAGGCTTTTGAAAATTGTTCGTCTGTCTTTGGAAGTGAAAAATCAATATAAATAATGTTCTTTCCCTCTACGGTAAATTCTTCATAATACTTCACTTTTTCGTGTTCCATCTTATTCTCCGGTTTTTAACAGTCTATCGACAATATCCATGGCCTCTTCATATTCGCCTATCAGTATCTTTTCGGAAATATCCAGAATTTGCTGCTTTACGCCTCCTGAGGGCACAATATTGCCTAAAGCGTCAACCGATTTGTTTATGGTTCCGGCGTCAAAGGATTCCAGGGCTTCTTTAAGCACTGCGAGTTCCGTTTTTAATTCACTCACATCGTACTTGCCGTTTTCATTTCTATCGCGCCTCAATACCAAAACATTCATTATGTTACGGAGGAGTGCGTCCAATGACGCTAACAACGCGGGGGTATGCAGCTCAATATATTCCTTATCCTTCCTTTCACCGGCCTGTTCCAAAACGGCGGCTGCTTCGGCAAGCGCCTCCGCCCCTATATTTGCCGAGGCGCTTTTTAAAGCGTGAACATGGATCGTATATAGACCAATATCTCCTTTGTCCATACTGTCGTTAATTTCCCTTATTTTCTCAAGCCCGTCCTTATGGTATATCGCGAGTGTTTCCAAAAAACTTTTTGCTGTTCCGCCTGAGAAGAACAAGCCTTTTTCGACATTCACCCCTTCAATTTCTATTTTTTCAGAAACCTCATCGCTCGTTTCCGCAATAGTTACATCTTCCCCTGCAAGCGAATGTTTTTGCTTTCCTTTAGGAATCCATTTTTCAAGAACAGCGTTCAATTTAGTCGTATCTATAGGCTTTGAAAGATAGTCATTGAACCCGCTTTTCAGAAAAATCTCTTTTGCCCCTGAAACGGCGTTGGCTGTCAGCGCTATAATAGGCAGATTTTTGTAATACGGGTCTTCACTCCCCTTTTCCCTGATGAGCGCGGTCGCTTCGGCGCCGTCCATATTCGGCATTTTGTGATCCATGAAAACCAAATCGTATCTTATATCCGTTACAGCCTGGATTGCCTCCTGTCCGCTCTTGCACAAATCAACCTTCATTTTATAGGGCGACATCAGGCCCTGGGCTACTCTCAGGTTCGTTGTAACGTCGTCAACGACCAAAACAATCGCTTCCGGAGCGACAAAGCGGCCGATGGTTTCTTCATTTTCATTGAGATTAAAGCTCTCGGAGACTCCGTTTAAAATATTCGCGATTGGAATAGCGTAGACCGGCATGGCGATAAGGCCTAATTTTTTTTCATAGGTTGCTTCGCCGAATTCCGCAAGCAGAACAACTTTTGCCTGTTTCCCCAACTTCATAATTGCGGCTTTGCTTTTTTCGTATAACGAGAAAGAGACAAAAATGTAATTGTATTCATTTGCCGACAGCTTGCTGTGTAATTCCGAATTATTTGAGATAAGCGTGCAGTCAACGCCCAGATTGTCGATGGAAAGAGATATGGAATTCGCGAATATTTCGCGCCTTTCGTATACAAGAACCTTGATTTTATCAGGATCTTTAACCGACGCCAGCGGCACAGGAGAGGAAACCTTTTGCGGTATTGTTACCGTAAATATGCTGCCTTTGCCGTATTCGGAATAAACTTTTATATCTCCTCCCATCGCTTTGACTATATTCCAGGTTATTGCCAGCCCCAGTCCCACTCCTTCTATGCCCTTGTTTTTACTCAGATCAACCTGCATATATTCACCGAACAATTTATCAACATCTTCCTGCTTTATTCCTCTTCCTGAATCCATTACCTCCATGACAAGGTTAATGTTTTTTTCGTCAATAACTTCATATTGCGCGATAAAGGAAACAAAGCCTCTTTCGGTATACTTTACAGCGTTATTTAAAATGTTCAGCAGCACCTGCCGTATTCTTGTCTCATCGCCGATAAGCAAATTGGGAATATTGCTGTCCATATTAACAACGAACCTTATATTCGTATCAACCACCCGCATTCGGATAATGCTTATTACATCATTTACAAGGGATGAAACCATATACTCATCTTCAAAAATTTCCAGTTTTCCGACTTCGATTTTTGAAAAATCCAGAATATCGTTGATAAGAGACAAAAGATGCGCGCCCGCCTGTTTGACCGTGCGGATATGCCTGTGGACTGAGCTGACCTCTTCTTCACGCAGCGCAAGCTCCGTCATGCCAATTATCGCGTTCATGGGCGTGCGTATTTCGTGGCTCATCCTGGCAAGAAAAGCGCTTTTTGCCCTGGACGCCTCATTGGCCGCGTTTATTGCCTCGCGGTGTTCGGTAATGTCGCTTGATATGCCAAGCAAACCAATTACCTTGCCGTCCTGAATAAGCGGCGTCTTGGTTGATTTCAAAATGATAGTTTTTTTCCCCGGGCGGGTATGCGTTTCTTCTGTAGTAATTGTCTTCCGTTCATTAATAACGCCGGCGTTTACTTCCATTATGATTTTTACCAATTCAGGATCGGGCGCGTCCGCGTATATGTCCATATCTGTTTTACCGAGAATTTCCGCTTCGGTTAACCCGTGGTATTCTTCATACTTGGGATTACAGCTTGTAAACCTGAGGTCTTCATCCATCGAATATACCTGGTCAGGAATGGCTCTATAAACGGCGGAAAGGGTAAGCATTTTTTCCCTATAAGACTCTTTTAACTTATTATTATTGATAAATAAAAAACCCAGAGTTATAAGCGATAAAAAAAGAACTGCGGTCAGGATCAGAGCATAGACCAGGCGATCATTTGCGACTTTTACAGAGTAATCAAAAACACGGTTTACCCATTCTTTCTCAATTTCCGAAGAACTAATGTAACGCTGGGCTTTTAAGATAATCGAATGCAGCATTACTTCGTTTTTGTTGAATCCAAAAAGCGATTCCAGAATGGGGAAGTCAAAAACGATATTCGCCTTAAAATCAGGCTTCTCCATATAATTTCTGAGCGCCAGAAGCAGGTTTTCCGACGCCAGATATAAATCTATTTCGCCGGTTGCCAGCGCCTGGATCCCGTCGTTTTCGGAACTATCATATAGCACTAAATTGTTATTTTCAGGGAACCATATGTTATATAATTCCACGTGAGCGGTTCCTCTCATTGCGCCCACTTTTGCCCTTACAACCTGGTACATTTCAAGTTTTGGATAGTTCATTTTAGACAATAGCGCGTAATGGGTAGAAGAATAGGGATCGGAAAATAAAAAATTGCCGGCCCTTTCTTCGGTATACTGTAATTCTGAAACCATGGAAATTTCGCCGCTTCTTAATTTTTCCATAATCTCAACCCATAGGGTGGACTTGCCGGTCGCCGCTTCAAACTCAATGCCCGTTAATTTGGAAATCTCCGCCAAAAAATCCGGCGCGATTCCCTGAAACTGTTTTTCTTTATCATTGTAAAAACTAATCGGATAGTTATCGCTTTCCAATCCGACAGGAATCTTTTTACCGGCAGCCGTCAAACTGTCAATATACGCCCTTTCTTCGGCGGTAACGCTTCTGTTAAAGGCGTATTTCGCGTATTCAACGTTTCCATCCCTGTACAACCCGTAAAGCTTATCTATCCCCCCGGCTTCCAGATATTTATTAACAACCGAGATTACAGGTTCAAGCTCTGATTTTTTGGCTGCCATCGAAACAGGGGTATAGACCATAGGCAGGATTTCTTTGATATGAATGAACTTGTAATTTTCAAGCGTATAAGCTTCCACTATGTCAGCAATAAAGGCGTCAACTATGCCGTCTTCCAGCGCCCTGACCGCTTCCTGCGCGTTTCCAAAATACGCCACTTCAAAGGCCAGGTTTGGATAAACATTGCGGATAAAATCGGCGGTGATTGTATCTCTGTAAAAAGCAATCCTGAGGCCGTTCAGATCGGAATCCTTTTCAATTTTGACGGATTCCTCGTTTGTAAAAACTCCCAAAGTGCGCTCGGCGATGGTATGAGTCATTAAGTAAGTTTTTCTTCGTTCCAGCGTCGGCGTCAGTTCGCCGATAAAGTCAATATCTTCGTTGTCAAATCGGCTTTTCAGTTCATCCCAGGGATGAAATTCCAGAACAAACGGTATGCCGAAAAGGCCGGAAAGCATCTCGCAAAATAAAGCAGAAAAACCCGCGGATTTGCCGCCGGGCAGAATGAAAGCCTCGGTAGTTTGTATGGACCCGTACGAAAAATTCCTGCGTGAAGATTTGAGCGCTTCAATCGCGTCCTTTTCGGCTCTTGTTACGCCCGGGATCTGGGTATAAGTTTTTATGGAATTAATATCAGGCATTGCAGAATCGGCAAAACAAACCTGGCTCCCGCCTGACAGAGTAAGAATTAATAATATTATTAAAATCTGCTTTTTCAACTTAAACATTTAATTCCGGAGCCCTGTACAGTTTTTCTCTCATTTAGTATACATCCTTATCAGCAATATTACTATATTGGACTTGTTCGGGACATGGAAATCAAGAAGAGATTCTACCACGAACGACACGAACCCTTACTCCGATATTTGTCGGAAAATCCTCATGATGTATCTTAATTTCATATACGAACCACACTGTTAGAAACTATAAGACTTCGGTATAATGTTTTAGGGATTATCCTCGGAGGTGAATATCATGGTTGGCGGTTTAAAGAAAAATCCGGCATGGAAGGGGCGGAAAGGCCCTGTTGTGCTGTTAATAATGGATGGAGTCGGGTACGGCAAGTACAAGGAAGGCGACGCGGTTGCGGATTCCAAAATGGACCACCTTGAAGCGCTGAAGGCGAAAAGCCCGCACACGCGCCTAAAGGCCCACGGTAAAGCGGTTGGTCTGCCATCGGACGAGGACATGGGTAACAGCGAAGTAGGCCACAACGCAATGGGCTGCGGCAGGGTCTTTAACCAGGGCGCCGCTCTGGTCTCGGCTTCCATCGAAACAGGCGCCATGTTCCAGGGCCAGGCCTGGAAAGACGTGGTGTCAAACGTAAAGTCCTCAGGCGGCTCCTTACATTTTATTGGCCTTTTCTCCGACGGCAACGTTCACAGCCACCTGGATCACCTAAAAGCGATGATTGTACACGCAAAGGCCGAAGGCGTTAAAAAAGTGCGGGTTCACGTGCTCTTCGACGGCAGGGATGTGGGCGAAACCAGCGCGCTGGAATACGTCGATCCCTTCGAGGCCTTTTTGAAAGAGCAAAACTCTGCCGACTTTGACGCCCGCATTGCCTCAGGCGGCGGCAGGATGTGGATCACTATGGATCGATACGGCGCGAACTGGCCCCAGGTGGAAAGGGGCTGGAAGGTTCACGTACTGGGAGAGGGCCGCCAGTTCAAAACCGCCAGAGAAGCGGTCGAGACTTACCGCAAGGAAATCCCCGGCATCATCGACCAGGACTTAAAAGAATTTGTCATCGCCGAAAACGGCAAACCTGTCGGCGCCATCGAAGACGGCGACTCGGTGATTTACTTCAACTTCCGCGGGGACAGGGCGCTGGAAATAACCGCCGCCTTTGAGGAAGAAAAATTCAACAAGTTTGACCGCGTCCGCCTTCCAAAGATCTGCTACGCGGGGATGATGGAATACGACGGGGACACCCACGTTCCCAAGCGCTACCTTGTAAGCCCCCCCTCGATTGACAGAACAATGGGGGAATACCTCGCTGCAACCGGCGTAAGAACCCTGGCAATTTCAGAAACCCAAAAGTACGGCCACGTAACTTACTTTTTTAACGGCAACCGGACGGGCAAGTTCGACGAGAAGCTGGAAGACTATGTGGAAATAAAAAGCGACGTTGTTCCTTTTGAAGAGCGCCCCTGGATGAAATGCGCGGACATTGCCGACCGTGTAATTGAAGCAGCCGGTTCCGGCAAGTACGACTTTATCCGGCTAAACTTTCCCAACGGGGACATGGTGGGCCACACGGGCGTTTACCAGGCCGTGGTCTGCTCGATGGAGGCTATGGATATTCAGATAGGGCGCATCGCGCATGCGGTGGAGAAGGCGGGCGGCATCATCGTAATCACCGCAGACCACGGCAACAGCGACGACATGTACGAGCACGACAAAAAAACCGGCGCAGTGTCGCTCAAGGCCGACGGCACGCCCAAAGCCAAAACCGCCCACAGCCTTAACCCGGTACCCTGCGTCATATACGACCCGGACTACAAGGGGGAATATCCGGCAAAACCTGGAGTAGGCGACTTGAACGAGGGCTTAGGCATCAGCTCTATCGCGGCGACCTGCATTCAACTGCTTGGGTATGTTCCGCCGGAGGACTACGACAAGAGCGTGGTGAAGCTGTAGAAACCATAATTTATACGAATAAACCCGACTAAGCTCTCAGCCGGCGCGCAAGGCCTTACCGCGGGCTAGACGGTCGTGGCCTTTATTTACGCACACTTTGGTGTGGCCCTTTTTCTCACACGCCGTGCGCCCTTGCAAGGCCTTGCACGCCGGCTGAAATATTATTAGGGATATAGACCAATAAATTATGCCTCTCACAAGTAAGTAATAATCTGCATCTTACCTAACCCAATGACTTTACCATGCTTATTCTAATGCTTTTAACAGAATAAACACCAGAAGGTGTGGGCGGGCGACGCAGACAAAACAATGTGGAATTCTCCGGCTTTCAAGCCGGGTTCTACACGCCCAATAATTGCCCGCGAGCCGGTGAGCGGGTTGTTGTTAATAGGTAACACGGCGTAGGCCCAAGGAACTGTATCGCCTTGATAAAATGGTAAAGGGCCTGGTTTTGGCTGTGGCGCTCGCCTACACCTTCAACGAGTATTATTATGGTGTCTTATACGTGATATTGACAGCCTAAAGCCCCTATGGTAAGGTCGAAAAACAGTTGGAGAGCTTTTAACCGGGCAATAGCGCAGTTGGTTTAGCGTACAAGTCTGGGGGACTTGGGGTCCCCGGTTCAAATCCGGGTTGCCCGATTAAAGGCTTTAGCTAGTGCCCCAGCAGGTGGCGTAGTTTTTCCATGTCGGCAATGGGGCTGGAAGCCACTACCTGGGACAGGCCGGTTACACCTGTATTGATAAGGTCGCGGTTGTTTTTCTTTATGCCCTCGTCAATTATCTGAAAGTCCTTTTGTATCGCTTCCTTGCGCTCTTCAAAAATTTTTGAAAAAAGGAATTCATAGAAGGTGTACTTTCCGGTAATTTCCTGAATCATCACATCTTTCATAGAATCGTATTTTTTAGTTTCACGCTTTGTTAATTCGGTCTCTTTTTGACATTCCAGAAGCATCTCAAAAAGGCGGGGGATCTCGTCGGCAGGAATGGGGCCGGCGTTTTTTAATATTTTTGAGATTCCCTTGCCCGCCATAAGCGCTCCTTGTTCTGCCTGTTATTAATTATAACAGAGGTGAATCGGCTATTTTTAAAACCAGGCCGGTGATATTGCCCAAATCGGCGATACCGCCAAGATCCCGGAAGGTGAAATAAGTATATCCGGCCGCACGCCTTAAAAACCGGCAGAGAAAACTGATAAATCCCAGGGGATAGATGTTTCTGCGGACTCTCCGCGATTCGTGGCGAAATGCCGCCAGAGCTTTGTCCAGCGAGGCCATTAATTCACGGCAGCGCATCTCAAGAACATCAAGCTGCAGAAGACTTTTTTTTACCCGATCAATCATTGAAATAACCGCAAGCCCATTGCGTTTTAATTCGGGAGAACTCCGGCAATCCTCCGGAATTGAAAGCTGAATTTCGTTTTTTCCCTCTATAGCAAAAACAGCAGAAACAGTATCGCTTTGACTGTCTTGAAAAGATCTTGCTGAATTCAATTTGGCTTTTAGTTCGCCCCAGTGATACGAAAGGCCGGCAATTTGCCTCTGGCGGCCTGTCAAATACCTGGTAAGGCCGTTGGCTTTTGCAAGAATCTTAAGCGCTTCTTTTCTGCGCTCGGCAGTCTCCAGAAGGAGCTTTTTTAATTCCTGTTTTCTTTCGAGGAATCTCTCACGCAACTCCCCGAGAACGGCGCAGAGCGCCTTGTACTCGGTTAACTCCTTCTCGGCGATCATCAATCTAAAACCTCATGACAATTTTACGCAAAAAAGCCCAAGCGGTCAATTCAGGAAGCTAATTTATGTCGCCTATATCGAAACTTTCATCATCGCCCGGCGCAGCTCCCAAATCCAGTTTATTTTCATCTTCGCTCTGAAAGACCTCTTTCTTAACGACTTTTTTCTCAGGCTCATATTTTCTTGCCTTCTCTTTTTTTGAAGAATAAGCAACCAGGCCGGCTATAATCAAGAAAGCCGCGAAATACCCAATGATAACCCATATACTGGTCTTGGGTTCCGGTTTTGGCTGCGCGTCGATTAAAAACGGGAGGGAGACCGTTGTATCAGACTTGGCAGGCCCCCGTAACAGGAAAACCCCGCACACACCAAGGGAAAGACCGATAAGAGCCAGCGCGATGATGGCCGAAATCCTTAAAAGGCGGGAAGACTTGGACGAAATCACAAAATAAATAATACCGCCCAAAAACGCTATAGAGATAATTCCCAGAAACACCTGCATGAAGCCAGTTTATCATAGCCTTCCAAAATTCTCTAGCTTTACAATTAACCTGCAGGATTAACGCAAAAAGCTTTACTTGCGGAATTGGCGGTTCGATGATATTATTATAAGCACACTATTATAAGAGAGGTATTTTATGGCCTATAAAGTTTCAGACGCTTGCGTAAACTGCGGCTCCTGCGAGAGCGAGTGTTCGGTTAGCGCGATTTCCGAGAAAGACGGAAAACGCTTTATTGACCCGGCCCTGTGCGTAAGCTGCGGAGCCTGCGCAAGCGCCTGCCCGACGGAATCAATTGCCGAGGAATGACCGCCGGAAAAGCAAAAAAAGGCAAGGTTTCCCCCTTGCTTTTTTTTTGCTTTTTTCTTTTCTGACTTTACCCGCTTTCGGCCTGGATTCAACTTTACCGGTAATCGGGAGACTGGATTCGAGGGACACGGTTTTTAAGCAGTACATTTCAGACATTGAGGCCGGAAGACGCCTTCTTTATTCGTCACGTCAAAGGACGCCTGAGGATATCGCGTCCGCCCTGATGATTTATTCCTATACACCGGCAGAAAATGACAATTTATTCGGAATAGCCGCCAGGTGCAACATTCCATACGCGGCTCTGGCCTCGCTAAACCGCTATTCCAATCTTGAAGATTTGGCGGGCGGAAAGCCAATGCTGCTTCCTACGATACCGGGTATCTTTGTTCCCGAAGTACCCGCCAGCGACCTGGAACGGCTGATTTTTTCCGCAAGGCAGGAAACCGCCGTGGCTTTGTCCATTCCGCGCGACGGCAAAACAGAGCGCTTTTATTTTGTGCCGGGGGACGATTTTTCCCCAACCGAGCGGGTTTTCTTCTTGAACCGCGATTTTCATTTTCCCCTAAAGAATTTCCAGGTATCCAGCGCTTACGGCATACGGATAAATCCGGTAACAGGAAAGCAAGGCATGCACGGGGGCATCGATCTTGCCGCGCCTGAGGGAACTGAAGTTTACGCGGCAAAAAGCGGAACTGTAACCGAAACGGGCGAAGACGCAATTCTTGGGAAGTACATCATTATCAGCCACGATAACAACATGGTAAGCCTTTACGGGCATCTTTCATCCATAAGCGTAAGTTTGAACGCAAAAGTCCTGTCGGGCGCTGTTATCGCCAGGGTCGGTTCAACCGGCCAATCCACCGGGCCCCACCTCCACTTTGAACTCCGTCAAAACGGGCAAAGCCGCGATCCGGCAAGATTGCTAAGACTATTTCAGTAAATCCCTAATTTATACGAATAAACCAGACTAAGCTCGAAGCCGCCGCGCGAGGCCCTGTCGCGGGCTAGACGGTCGTGGCCTTCATTTACGCAGGCTTTGGCCTGACCCTTATTCTCACACGCCGTGCGCCCTTGCAAGGCCCCGTGCGGCGGCTTCAGACAAGCCAAGAGTTATTCGATCAAAATAGGTTTTTACATTCAGTAATGTTTTGCATTTCACCGAGCAGGTGGTTTGTCCAACCCCCATTTCCTCGCGTGTCGCAAAAGGTCATGCCCGACCCTGTCCGCGCCCGCCCATAAGCAGTTTTATTCTGTCATTTTATGCGGTGAAAGGTATGACAAATTGGGTTTATGCTTCACAAGCGTATTGCAGAACATGGCGCTTTAATTAACAGGCTAAATGCGGCAATGAGGCCGGACGAAACCCAAATGGAAGCCTCTGGAATTCTCCGGCGAAAGGAGACGATAGAGTAAAGGTTAGCCCTAAAGTGCATTGATTGCCTGCCCACTGAATTGTAACTGCCGTTAAGATTCACTGACACAAAAATAAAAAAAAGCATCGGGCAGGCGACTCCGAAGCCGGGTTCTACAGGTAGCTTTCATTTGGTGTTTTGCCCGGCCTCTTTAGCTGGTTTTGCTTATTGTAAGCGCCAGATTCTGCGATAAATTAGGGCTTTTATAACTCGCAATAAAGCTTTCAAGAAATTTTCTGCTCTATCCGATATTAAAATATCGGGCCTATAGTTCCCCTCCCAAATCACTATATGTCCGATTGCCTCAAGGGCAGGGCCTGTCGCGAATTTCGGTTTGCGGCAGGCTTTTTTTGAAAGCGGCTTTCAAATGAAAGCTTGACAAAGGCAACCCTCTTTCATAGGCTTGGTTTATGGGTCTTGGTTCCAAATCGGCAATTTCCGCTTGGCTGGTGCGCCTTCTGGCGCTGTTGACGGTAGCTTTGACGGTTTTAATCGGGATTGGACTCGGCTTATCCCTGGCGGAAACAACAAATATCAAAAATCAGGAAAATTTCTTCGATTTTGCCCCCGCCTTGCCCACAAAGATCCTTGATGTTGACGGGAACCTTATAACCGAATTCTCCGCCGATGAAAAGCGGGCTCTGGTTTCGCTTAATGAATTGCCAAAACATCTTATTTACGCGGTGCTGGCCAGAGAAGACTACGACTTTTACAACCACAAGGGATTCAGCGTCAGAGGTATTGCCAGGGCGGTGGTTGGCAAGCTGCTCGGAAAAGACCTGGGCGGGGGATCAACAATAACCCAGCAGATAGCCGGAACGCTTTACACGGATCGCAGGGAATATAGCTTAACCCGCAAGATAAAGGAACTCTGGTGGGCCTTCCAGATGGAACGGCGCTATACAAAAAACGAAATCCTTGAAATTTACCTTAACCAGATAATAATGGGGCCCGGTGTCTACGGGGTGGAAGCGGCAAGCCAGTATTTTTTCGGGCACAGCGCAAAGGAAATTACCCTTGCGGAATCGGCGCTCCTTGTGATTCAGTTTTCAAGCCCGACACACTATAACCCCCTGAACAACCCCAACCAGGCGATGAGCCGCCAGAGGGTGGTGCTTGATAAAATGATCGAGATGGGCTACACCACCGGCGAAGAAGCGGAAGCGTCTTTCAACGATTATTGGGACAACTACGACTACACCAGGGCGTCTGTGTCGGCTTATTATAACCGCGCGGACGCCGCGCCCTGGTTCAGCGAATATGTGCGCCGCGAACTGGATCAAAAGATGTACGGCAGCATGGATTATTACCGGGACGGGTATACGGTCTACACTACACTGAACATGAAACACCAGGAAGCGGCGAACAAGTACATGGAAGAAGGGATTAAAAGGGCAAACGTAGAGTATGCCAGATCGTCCGGGACGCGGCTTGTTGATGCGGAAAGAACCTGGCTTCCGGTAATTGATCTTCTTTCCCTGTATTTCAACCTTGACCAAATTCACTCCACTTCCGATGCCCAGAATGAGCAAAAGGCCCTGAACCGTTACACCAAAACAATCAACCCCGTGCTGGACATGGCGGCCCTGGCCTTCGGGATTCCGGAAATAAGGACTTTGACCGGCGTGGGCTTCGCGAATTTAAAGAATTCCACCGAGCAAAATGTTGTAGAAGGCGCTCTGATTTCCATAGAAAACGACACAGGCTTCATTACCGCTATTGTAGGCGGCTCCAAGTATGATGAGTCAAACCAGCTTATCAGGGCCGTACAGGGGAACCTCCAGCCGGGAAGCGCCTTTAAGCCGCTTTATTACTCGGCAGCCATAGACAGCAGGAAATTCACCCCGTCAACCGTAATAAACGACCTTCCCATTGTCTTTTTTAACGAGGACGGAACCGCGTATATGCCGCTGAATTTCCTCGGAAAATGGAACGGCTCGGTGCTGGTTTTTGACGCTTTGGCACAGTCGATGAACGTGCCTTCTATAAGAGTATTGGACGGCATTGGTTTTGACGCCGCCATCGACAGGGCTTCCAGCCTTCTTGGCTACACAGATCCGGACGACATAAGACGGCGTTTTCCCAGGGTTTACCCGCTTGGCCTTGGCATAATCTCAACTTCCCCCCTTAGAATGGCCAGGGCCTTTTCCATTTTTGCCAACCTTGGCCGCGAAGTAACCCCCATTGCGATTCGCTCGGTGGAGGACAGGAACGGAAAGGTCATTCTTGACATCGAAAGGGAAGTCCGGCAGGAAGCGCGGCGAAAAGGAAACGCGGTGCAGGTGATAAGCCCGCAGAACGCCTACGTTATGACATCAATGCTCAGAAAGACTGTTGAAAGGCTGGGCGGTACTCTTTACAATCCCTCAGGCTGGGGGTCAAAGTTCACATTCAAAGATGCCAACGGAAAGACCTTTAAGATGCCGATGGCAGGCAAGACCGGAACTCCTCAAAACTGGTCGGACGCGTGGACTATAGGTTATTCAGCCTACTACACCACGGCAATTTGGTTCGGCTTTGACAAGCCCGGTAACTCTTTGGGCTTAACCCTAACCGGTTCGACCCTGGCCGGCCCCGTATGGGCCGATTATATGCGTGAAATCCACCAGGGGCTCCCCTACAGGGATTTTCTGCGTCCCGCCACGGGACTGCTTGACGTAACCGTGTGCGCAAAATCAGGGCTCCTAAAAACGCCTTCCTGTCCCGAATCAGTAACCCTGACCTTCCTTGAAGGCACCCAGCCTATGCATTTTTGCGAGGAGTGCGGCAGTACCAAGGGGTTTGAAGCCTTCAGGTATGTTGAATTGAATCCGATATTCTATGATACATTTGATTTTATAAACGATCTTAAAATGCCGGTTTTGGATGAGGCGTTTCTGAGAGAGATAGAGGAAGATATGCGCAGGTCGCAAGCCAGTCAGACCAACAACAGAAACACTGCTCCCGGCCCCGACACAACGCCTGCCTTAAGTCCCGCAACGAATAATCCGCTGCCGGTTCCCGAAGACGATGATTCTGACGAGGAAGAAACCATTAGTGTGGATGAGGACGACCTTGAACCCCCTTCTTACAACCCGCTTCTGGACTAAAAAATGCTGGTACCAATAAAAGACATCAAGGTTAAACGAAGAATAAGAAAAGATATGGGCGACATCGCGGCCCTTGCGGACAGCATGAAACGTTTTGGGCAGATCAGCCCGATCTTAATAACAAAAAAAAATGTCCTTATCGCCGGGGGCAGACGGCTTGAAGCGGCCCGCAGTCTGGGGTGGACCAGTATAAACGCGGTAGTAGCCGAAATTCCCGATGAGCTTTCAAAACTGGAATACGAGCTGGAAGAAAACATCCAACGCAGGGATTTTTCCCAGATCGAAACCCACGAAGCTGTTAAAAGAATACACCGTCTTCGCAATCCATCGCGGTTCCGCCGCATAATCGCCGCCATTGTCGGGTTTTTTAAGAGGTTGTTTAAGATTGGGACTGGGGAATAGGGATTGTTAGCTATGCGAAATAATCCACTCAATCAATTCTGATTCTGTAATGGTACTTTCAGCAAGTCCCAAGCCGATGGTTACGAGTTCATCGTCAGTACAAATAACCGGAAGGTTGTTAATATCCAAAAAAACAAGCATGGACAAGATACCTATCCGTTTGTTACCGTCAAGAAAAGGATGATTTTTAATTAACGAAAAAGCGAGATGTGCAGCCATAGCCTGAAGTGTGGGATAAAGATATTGGCCGCCAAAGGTATGAAAAGGCGAATTGACTGAAGCATCCAGCATATTGTTATCCCGTATGCCATCAAGACCGCCGCTTTGCTCAATAAGTTCACTGTGCATAGCGACAATTGTTTCTTGAGACAAGCGTTTCATGCACTCTACTTTGCCAATTCCTTAAAAGCCGGGAGGTGTTCTTTAAGGAGTTTCCGGGCAGAAGCCAGAGCTTCACTGGTAGAAGCAGGTTCTTCCTCTTTGAGTTGATTAAAGTCGAGAATCACATATCGGGGGATATTATTTTTAAGCACTACCGCTGCCCCGGTTCTATCAACCAGACGGGCTACACGCGAAAAATTCTGGTTTGTTTCGGTAATTGATACCATATTTTCAGTATTGATGATCATGGTTGGCCTCTTTATTGTGGTATATCATAATATATAGGATAAATTCAACCTATTCTGATGAATAGACAACAAAAATCTGATCAAAATACTATTTTTCACTGTATAGTTTTGTAATATCCAATATCAGATCATCCATAAAATCACTTGATATTTTTCTTAATTGATTTTTTTTCCCTTTAATCAGATCCGCTGTTCGCTGTAAGAGCTTTGTTTCCTGTTCATTTTTTTCGTTTTTCCCGCTTTTTTCCGGAATAAGCAGCTCATAGGCTTCCATATTTAGTGCATGAGCAATATTGGCAAGGGTCTTTTCACTAACCCAGGTTTTGCATTGTTCGATTTCTACCATGTGGGCTACTGATATATCGGAGTATACAGCTAATTTAACTTGCGTAATGTGTAATTTGGCCCTGGCTTTTTTGATGTTCTGTGAAAGAATTCCTCTCAAATCGCTTACTTCTTTCATAGATAAAAGATAGGCCAATACCTATACTATATACACGGAAATCAATTTTACAAACGTTTGTTCGACGGCTAGACAAATATATGGAGAAATAAGGAATTTAAGAAGAGATTCTACCACGAACGACACGAACACCACGAACCCTTACTCCGATATTTGTCGGAAAATCCTCTTGATCCATCTTATTTCATAGAATTTGAAGGTTAAAAATGGTTTTCTAACAGCAAGTTCGTGTTGGTTAGTGAGGTTCGTGGTAAATTATTTGAAAATTGATTTCCGTGCTCACGCCTTCCTCTCGAAATGCGAAAATTCCATCGTAAAAACAGCGCGTCCCTGGCTTACGCTGCGGAGAGCGGTCATAAAACCGAACATCTTTGCCATGGGAGCCTGGGCTTTTACCTCGTCCCCGCCGGCTTTGGATTCCATGCTTAACACCTGTCCGCCACGCTGGGTCATCAGGCTGATTACGTCTCCCACCGATTCCTTGGGGGACACCATGCTCACAGCCATAATTGGCTCCAGAAGCACAGGGGAGGCGTTTTTGCAGGCTTCGTCAAAGCCCAAAGACGCGCAGGCTTCAAAGGCCATTTCGGTGCCTGTAAGCTCAGAATATTCAACGCCTGTGATGGTAACGCCGATGTCTATGCAGGGGTAGCCAAGGGCGATGCCGGACTGGAACGAGGCGTTTACGCCGCGCTCCACCGCGTCCCGGATTTCTTCGGGAATGTCTCTGAATTTTGCAGCCCAGGTGTACTTGTTTCCCGAACCCCGCGCCAGAGGCTCAACCTTTATGGTTAAAGACGCGGCGTTTTCCTTCCCGGCAATTACCTTTGAAAAACTCTCTGTTCTTTCTACCTGAACGCTGATGGATTCACGGTAGGTAACCTGCGGAGCGCCTACTTTGGCCCCCAGGTAAAACTCTTTCAGGATGCGGGTAACAAGCACGTCAAGGTGAAGCTCCCCCATGCCGGAGATAATGAGCTGGCCTGTTTCTTCATCCTCTTTCGCGATAAAAGTAGGATCTTCTTTGGAAAGCAGGGCAAGAACCTCTTTCAATTTTTCTGATTCCGAAAGGTTCCTTGGCTCCATGGAAACGGAAATTACAGGCTCGGGGAACTGCATCTTTTCCAGAAGCAGCGGCCAGCCTTCGCTGCCAAGGGTGTCGCCGGTCTGGGCCAGTTTAAGGCCGATAATTACGCCTATGTCCCCGGCTGAAAGCGTATCCATGGGCTCATGCCTGTTGGAGTGCATGCGCAGAATCCGGTTTGCGCGTTCCCGTTTTTTCTTTCCTATGTTGTAGACCGTTGCGCCCGTATTAAAAGAGCCGGAATACATCCGCACATAGCAAAGGCTTCCGGCTTCCCTCTCGTACTGTATCTTGAAAACCAGAGCCAAAGGCGGGGCGTCCGCTTTGCAGGGGACGGGAACTAACTCCTCTTTTTTTTGATGATGCGCCTGGGCAGGCTCAACCTCGTCCGGCGCTGGAAGGTAGTCAAGAACCGCGTCAATTAAGGGCTGCACGCCCATGTTCCGCCTGGAAGCGCCTGCGAAAATTGGAAGAATCGCCCTGCGCAGCACCGCCTTGCGCAACTCCTGGCGAATCAGGGCGGCGGGCAATTCCTCTCCGGCAAGGTACTTTTCGGTTACGATGTCGGAAACCGATGAAAGGGAATCAATCAGTTTTTCCCGCCACTGTAGCGCCTGCTCATTACGCTCAGGCGCGACCGGTGTTATTTCCATTTTCTCACCGTCGCTTTCGGCGTCCCAGCGGATCTCTTTAAGCTCGATGAGATCGATGACCCCTTCAAAGCCGCTTTCCTTCCCGATGGGAATTTGAAGGGCCGCCGCCTTTGCGCCAAGGCGGGTCTTTATGCTTTCCAAGGCCGCATAGAAATCCGCGCCAATGCGGTCCATTTTGTTTATATAGCCGATACACGGAACCTTGTAACGCGCCGCCTGGCGCCAAACCGTTTCAGTCTGGGGTTCAACGCCGCGAAGCGCGTCAAAAATAGCGATAGCCCCGTCCAAAACCCTTAAGGAACGCTCCACCTCGGCGGTAAAGTCAACGTGCCCCGGCGTGTCTATGATATTTATCTGGCAGCGTTCACCCTTAACTCCGTTCTCGGTTTTTTGCCAATACGTGGTAGTGGCCGCGCTCTGGATTGTTATGCCGCGTTCCTGCTCCTGCTCCATCCAGTCCATCGTAGCTTCGCCGTCGTCAACCTCGCCAATGCGGTGGCTCTTGCCGGTATAATAGAGAATCCTCTCGGTTGTTGTCGTTTTACCGGCGTCGATGTGGGCCATGATGCCGATGTTCCGCATGGTCTTTAGCATAGCGGCTTAATTCTACTTAAATTAATAATTTTTGGAAAGCTGTTTGGTGATTTAATCATTACGGATTTAGCATTTTGACATTTATCCGACTGTAGGCTAACATTACATTATCTATGAAGCAAACAATATCATATGTGGTGGTAACCCCTTACACTATAGCGAAGAGCAGAACCGGCGGGGTTATTTCCCGGCTGTTATCACGAGTGGATCTGGAACTAATAGGGGCGCAAATAATTACCCCAGGCGAAGATTTTGTAAAAGAATACGCCGATACGCTTAGAAATCAGGAAAGGCGGAACCTTAACACAGCCGGAGACCTTTTGGCAAATTATATTGAGCGGAACATGGGGCCGTCAGGCGGAAGGCGGCACCGTTCACTTTTGCTTATTTTCCGCGGAGAAAACTCCTGCCGCAAGCTTTCGGACATCTGCGGCGCCCTTTTTCCAGAGAAACACAGCATAGAAGCCCTCTCCGGTGAAACCATAAGGGACACTTACGCGGATTATATCGTTGATCACGACAATCCGGATAAGATTATCCACTTTGAACCGGCAATTTTGACCCCCCGCCGCCAGGAATTGGCGGATGAAACCATGGCCCTGTTCGTCAAGTACTTCAAAGACAGCGGAAACGTCGTTGACAATATGGCTCACTCGGATTCCGCAAAAAAAGAAAAAACCCTGGTTATCCTGAAGCCGGACAACTGGAGCTTCGCGTCGAGCAGGCCAGGTACCATTATTGATATGTTTTCGCGCACCGGGCTTAGGGTAGTCGGAATCAAGATATTCAGTTTCTCCCTTAACCAGGCGCTTGATTTTTACGGCCCGGTAGAATCGACCCTTAAGGAAAAACTTGCCCCGGTATACGGGCAAAAGGCCAAGGAGATCCTGGAAAGGAATTTTGAATTCTCTCTAAACGAAGATATGGGCAAGATACTGGGCGAAAGTTTCGGCAAGGAATATGCCCAGGAGCAGTTCTACAAAATCGTGGCTTTTATGTCAGGGCGAAGACCGGACACCTGTCCTGCCGGTGAAGAAGACTCTCCGGGCAGCGTTAAGTGCATGATACTTGTCTACGAAGGAGAAAACGCCGTAAAAAAGATCAGGGATGTACTTGGCCCCACCGACCCTCTCAAAGCGCCGGGAGGAACAGTGCGCAGAGAATTCGGCAGCAACATAATGGTGAACACAGCCCACGCCTCGGACTCGGAGGAAAGTTACGAAAGAGAAAAGGACATTGTTAAAATCGAGGAAAATTCCCTGATTCCCCTTATTGAGGAATACCTGGAAAAATCAAAGAATTAAGGCTTTTTACCAGTACCAGTTTTCAACGGCGTTGGAATCTTGTACTATGGCAAGTAATTCCACTTCAAAGATAACTACCTCGTTCGGGCCTATGGCGCTTCCCGCTCCGTTTTCTCCGTAGGCCAGATCAGGGGGTATAAAGAGCTTTGCCCTGCCCCCTTCCCGTGTCATGCGCAGACCTTCCGCCCAGCCGGCTATAACTACATCCAAAGGGATCGTCATAGGCTCGCCGCGTGAGTAAGAGCTGTCAAAAACCGTACCGTTAATCAATGTGCCCTCGTAATGAACCGTCACCGTATCGCCGGGGCCTGGTTTTTCACCGGTCCCCTCAGAAAGAAGCTCATACTGAAGCCCGCTGGGCGTAACCTCTACACCCGCCCTTTGAGCGTTTTTTGCGAGGAAAGCCTCACCATCGGCGCGGTTTTTTTCTCCCGCAAGACGCCTCTGTTCCATTTGCCTGGCGTTGATCTGCTGAAAAGCGGCGTCAACAACAATCATGGCTTGCTCAAGTGTAAGGCTGGTCTCCTTGTTTTCCATTATGTCGCGGAACCCCTGTGTAAACTTGTCATAGTCAAATTCAAGTCCCGCATCTGAAAGATCCATATCCATTGCAATAAGCATTCCAATAGCATAGCTTGTTTTTTCTTTTTCACTCATTTCCTGGGCGGCGCAAAAAACCAAAGCCCAAATTAGTAAAAAAAGCGTAAAACAGCGTCTCTTCATTTCTATGAACCTTCCGCACCTATTCCGGTATTACGGAAAGCAGCTCAACTGTGAAGACAAGTGTTGATTCGGGGGGAATCGGCCCTGAGCCGTAGGTTCCGTAAGCCAGATCCGGCGGAATAACAAAACGATAAGTGCTTCCTTCGTTCATAAGCTGAACCCCCTCAGTCCAGCCGGGAATTACACCGTCCAGGTAAAATTCTACCGGCTCACCGCGTGTGTAGGAGCTGTCAAATATGGTTCCGTCAATTAAAGATCCCTCGTAATTCACCCTAACCGAATCGCTTGGGCCGGGCTTTATTCCGCTGCCCTGTTTCATAACCTCGTACTGAAGTCCGCTCTCGGTTGTCCTTACCCCGCTTCTGGCCGCGTTCGCCGCAAGATAAGCTTCTCCTTCCTCACGGTTTTTACTTCCCTCAAGCCAGAGTTTTTCCTCTTCTGCGGCCTGTAAGCGGTCAAAAACCGCAGAAATTAATTCAATGGCCTTATCCTGGGAAATACGGGTTTCTTTCGCTTCGTTATAATCCTTAAAACCTTCCGTAAAGGCCGAGTAATCAAAATGCATACCACCCAGACCAAATTCTCCGATTATCTGGTTTGCCATAAGCATTCCAAAGGCATAACTGGTGTCCTTATCCAGATTTTCACCGGTGCTTTTATTATCTTTACAGGCCGAAATTGTAGTGAAAGACAGAAAAACAACAATCGCCGCGAAAACAAGTAAAATCCTCTTAGTCTTTTGCATCATAATCATCCATAGTAAGTAGAATTCCGGAATACAAACTCCGGCAGCCTGGGAGCCTATCTGGCTCCCTTGAGCCTGACAGGCTCTTTTAAAGGCTTTTGTATCATAATCTTTAATTAAAAACCCTTCAAGGCGCTTTTAGTAACAAAACTTCAAATTTCTACCACAAACCACACGAACCATCACGAACAAGCTCAGATATCGAATATTTTTATATTATCCAAAAATGAATGTTACAAAAATAATCAGGATTGTTAGATAAATATTGGTAATAAAAAGTTTGTATGGTTAGTGTTGGTTCGTGGTTAAATTCTTTTACAACAAAACCCTGTCTGCCAGTTTTTCTCCTTCTCCCGTAAGCTTTTCGGCAATGGCGCAGGCGAATTCTCCGGCGGTTCCGGCGCCGCGGCTTGTAATAAAAGAGCCGTCAATAACTACCCTGTCCTCTTTCCACCGCGCCCCGTAACTTGCAGAAGATTGAGAAATAACTTTCTCTTCTTCGCCGGGGAAGCAGGTAAAATTTCTGCCTTTTAACAGCCCCAAGGGAGAAAGCACCCTGGCTGGGGCCGCGCAGATGGCGCAGATCAGTTTGTCCCCGGCGGCCATTTCTTTAATAAAAGCCCCTGTTTCCTTCGAGGCCGCGAGGTTATCGGCTCCCGGAAGCCCTCCTGGAACAACCACCCCATCCCACGCGGAAGGCAAGAGCTTTCCCTCCGCCGAAAGGCTTTCCAACAAGGCGTCTGCCGTTATCTGAATGCCGTGTGAGCCTTTTACAGCCAGGCTTTTTCCAAGCGCGGTGACAGTCACCTCAATTCCGCAGCGGCGCAGATAATCAATGGGTGTTACGGCCTCCACTTCCTCAAACCCCTCGGCTAAAAGCACAAGAACCTTTTTTGGCATAAAAACCCCTCCGTGTCATGATGATACTGTTAAGGCCTTCGCGATAGACCCTTCCATTGTTTACTATAGAACTTTACAATAGATATGTGAACGAACAGAATTAGGAGCATCCTCTGGAAAATGCAACAAGGCCGGTAATACTGGTTGCCGACGACGAAGCGGTAAACCAAGAAGTTTTCTCATTAACACTGGAAAAGCTGGGATATAGCTATGTAATAGCCGGTGACGGCGAAGAAGCCCTGGAAAAAGCCAAAACTTCCGGGCCGGTTTTAGCTTTTTTTGATATTTTGATGCCGAAAATGGACGGGTTCAAAGCCGCCGGAATTCTGCGAAGCCTCGGCTATAAAATGCCCATTATAGTAACTACGGCAACCTTGCTTCCTGAGCATGAGGAAAACTGCAAAAAATCAGGTATCAGCGACGTACTTATTAAACCAATCAAGATGTCGGAAATTAAGCGCTTGCTGGAAAAGTGGCTTATTCCGGGCGGAGAACAGCAGGCCGTTGGCTCGATGTCTGCGCGTTCGGCGGCAAGTACTGTTTCGGAGCCGGCGGTATTTAATGCCAAAGAGATGCTTAACGCCTTTATGGGAGAAACAAAAATCGTTTTACCGCTGCTTTCCCGCTTTATTGAACGTACTGGCTCTCAGCTAGAGAATTTCCCTGCTTTAAAAGCGGCTGGCGACTGGGTAACCGCCCGTCGTGACTCGCATACTATAAAAGGAGCGGCCTGCAACATGGGCAGCTCGGAACTCAGCAAGGCGGCTGACGCTTTGGAAAAAGCCTGCCTAAACGCCTCTGTTAAAGATGCCGAAGCCGCTTACTCCCATGTACTTGAAACTTTCGCAAGATACAAAAAAGAAGCGGAAAATTTTATTCAAAGCATAAAATCGTGATAAAAAACACGATAAGGAAATCCTGATGAGCCTGTCCTGTATTCACACACATACCGTTTTTTGCGACGGTAAAGACGACATAGAAACCTTTTGCCGCACCGCCTATGAAAAGGGTCTTGCGTCTCTGGGTTTTAGCGCCCACGCTCCTGTCTTCGCGAAAACCGGTTTTCATACTGATTGGCATCTTCCCGATGAAAGGCTCGGTGAATACCTGGATTCTGTCCGCTCGGCGAAAAAACGCTGGGAGGGCAGACTCCCTGTCTACCTCGGGCTGGAAGTTGATTTTATTCCGGACATAACGGGACCGGCGGACAAGGATTACCGGAAAATGGGCCTGGATTACATCATCGCTTCTGTCCATTACGTCTTTCCGCCAAAGGGAGAGCCCTTTACCGTGGACGGCCCGTCGAAAGAAGTTGAGTTAGGTATAAAAGAAGGGTTCGGCGGAGACCCGATGGGAATGGTGGAAGCTTACTATGATTCTGAAGAAGCCATGATCCGCGCCGGCGGCTTTGATGTGCTTGGACACCCCGATTTGGTTAAACGTCAAAACAAGGACAATAAACTTTTTAACCCTCAAAGCAGCTTTTACTTAAAAAGAATCGCCGCTTTAGCCGTGCTGCTGGCTGAGGCCGGCGTTCCTTCCGAGCTTAACACCGGCGGCCTGAACAGGGGTAAAATAAGCGAGTGTTACCCTTCTCTGGATTTCCTAAAGTATTTCCGCAAACAAAATGTCCCCATAGTTATCACCGCCGACGCCCACAGGGCGGCAGATCTTGACGGTCACTACGAAGACGCCCGCAAAGCCATGCTGGAGGCGGGGTATACGGAAACGGTACTTTTTGAAGGGCGAGTAGAAGGCAAAGCAGTCTGGAAAAACCTTAATTTATACGAATAAACACGTCTAAGCTCGAAGCCGCCGCACGAGGCCCTGCCGCGGGCTAGACGGTCGTGGCCTTCATTTACGCACGTTTTGACGTGGCCTTTACTCTCGCACGCCGTGCGCCCACGTCAAGGTCTCGCACGACGGCTTCAGACAAGCCAAGAGTTATTCGAACAAAATAGGTTTTTACATTCGGCAATATTTTGCATTTCATTGCTCCCATGAGAGTGGGCAAGACTACTTGGCTTGGTGATATGCCTACAGAACCGTCCGACCGAAGGTCGGCGGTAGATTCCCCTCTACTTTTGGATACCATAAATTATTTCGTTGAATAAAATGGCCTTTTATTTCCGCCGGTATGGGAACGGGCGCCCATAAGGCAGCATTGGTGTGCAAGAGAAAACGCCAGACCAAAGTCTGCGTCAAAAAAGGCCACACCACGAGCTGCCGCTTGGGCGGATTCCCATACCGGCGGTTTATAGCAGAAAATGTTTTGTTTCAATGAAATAAATTAAGGTTTACCTGTTTCTTTTTTCTTCTGCCGTCTTACACTCAATGCACATCAGTGCATAGGGAATGGCTTCAAGGCGTTCCTGGGGGATTTTCTTGCCGCATTTCATGCAGAGGCCGTATTTGCCCTGCTGGATACGGGTAAGGGCAGAGTCTATCATTCTAAGCCTTTTTAAATCCTGGGAACCGATGGCCTCTATCATCTTGCGATCTATATCATCAGAAGCCACATCCGCAAGATCCTTTGGATCCATGGCTTCCACTATTTGTTTAAAATCTTCGTTTCCCGCAACCAGGTTAGAGAAAATTTCCAGTTTTTGCTCCACAAGGGTCTTTTCCATTTTCGCGGTAAAATCTTGTTCCTTGACAGCATGTGCCTTTGCCATAACTACCCTCTGCTTTAACAATATTCTGCGTACATTGCCGTAATATACCGGTTTTGTCAAGACCATTTTCAGTTGCCCGACGGAAATCAATTTTACCACAAACCACACAAACCATCACGAACTTGCTGTTAGAAAAACCATTTTAACCTTCAGATTCCATGAAATTAATAAGGATCATGAGAGTTTTACGGTAAATATCGGAGTTAGGGTTCGTGGCGTTCGCGTGGTTCGTGGTAAATTATTTGAGAATTGATTTCCGTGCAATTGCCCGTTTTAATCGAGTAAACCTTATTTGCCCCTTACTCAAAACCAAACAAAATGCTATGCTTTTTAAACGAAACGCCAAGAGGAGTAATTGTGGCTAAAGAAGAAGCGATAGAAGTAGAAGGAGTGGTTCGCGAAGCTCTTCCAAATACCATGTTCAGGGTAGAGCTTGACAATCAGAATGGACATCTTATTCTTGCCCATCTTTCAGGAAAAATGCGGAAACACTACATCCGTATTGTTCCCGGCGACCGGGTTCGCATCGCCTTATCCCCTTATGATCTTAACAGGGGCCGCATCATTTACCGTGAGCGCTAATAAGGGATAACCGACTCGCGCGGAACCCAGCCGGATCTGCCGTCGGGAGTTTCTGCAAAACACCAATCCCCCCTGTAATCGCCGATACTTGCCGGCTGGCCCTCGAAGAACTTTTCGCTTATAGCCCCTTTATAATCCGGAATCCTGTAACCCTGAGTTTCTTTAAGCACCCCGGTTTTTCCGGTCGATCCTGAACTGGCAATGGAAAATCTTGAAACGCTTTCTTCAATAAAAATAAAACCAAGAGCGGCGGCAAACACCAGGGCAATGATGGTAAAAAAATTATTTCCGCGGTGGAAAACAGCGCTTTTCCACTTGATTCTCCTTTTGGGATGGAAAGCAAGCAGAAATATTATGGTCAAAAAAATCAAAAATGCGGAAACTGCCCACACGCTTAAAGGTATTTTCAGGGGATGCCATCTTTCGTTTTCCGTAAAGCCAAGCCCCATAACCTTCTCAATTTCCATGCGGAGCGGAACCATATAAGGCCCGAAAAGGTTATCACGCTCATTCCTTCGGATCTCCGCCAGGGCTTCCGCGCGGCGGTTCTCTTCCCAAAGCGAACGGGCTTTTGCCTTTATTTCATCGTACTCCTTCTGAAAAAGGAAAAATACCTTATCCAGTCCTGATGGAAAAGGCGTCGAAGTATCGCTTGCAGGGTCATTGTTCTGAGGCGCGGCAACTCCTTCGCCGGAAACTACCTTCGGTTTTCCTGCAGGTACAACGGGGACGGTAATTTCGGGAATCGTAAGCGCATATATATCGTAACGAAATGAAACCGGCCCTATTTTTACAGCGCTGTTTTCCAGAGGAATTATGCTTATTGTATAGAGGTAAACCCCGTTTTCCTCAAACGGCATACTCTCTTCAAGAATAGCGTTTGCCGGCGCTTTACCCTGGAAAAAACCCTGGGGGATTGTTTTCATGGGATCCCAGTTTGCAAGTTCAAGCAAAAGCTCGCCTTTTGCCCCTGTGGAAACAGATGGCGCCCTGCCCCGCCAGCGAAAGCGGGGGTCGTAGCGCCTTCTGACCGTTTCTTCCTGGATAGTAACATTTACCGCGGCGCTTAGTTTTTGTCCAAGCGGCGTTTTCACATCAAAGGGCTCAAGGGTTATGGCGCCTGAGCGCAGCGGCGTAAAAAGAAATTCAACACGCGTCCAGCGCTCGCCTTGAGCGTTGGTTCTGGCCTCAGCCCTGACTCTTTCCAGCGACAAAGAAGAAGGAAACCTGGGCGGTTCAACGCTTACTTCCCTGGGGCTTGGGTGGTTTACCAGCACATAAAGCGACCAGAGGCTGTTCACAACGGGGTTTGCCGGAGACGTATCAATAAGCACTTCAAGGGTTTCCCCATCATCCGCGCGAAGCTCTCCCAAGTGGAAAAATGATGAGGTAAAGAACATCAAGATAAAGAAAACCAGAGGGCCGCTGATTAATTCAGCCCCAAGAATTTTACCACGGAGGTCACGGAGTTTCACGGAGAGAAATACAAAAATTAATTTAAAACTCCGTGGTACTCCGTGTACTCTGTGGTTTTTTATTTTTTTCCTCATTTTAATTAGTGCTTCCTTAGTAGTCCGGCCCGGAATAATCGTTTTCTCCGGTCCATTCCCTGCTTTTCCATTGTTCCTGCTCCTTGGCCTTAAGATACTCAAATATAACCGAGCTTCCGCTGCCGGAGTCCTGTCTGCCGTCTTCCGCTTCCTGCGAGGAAGTCCCCTGGGACGTATTGCTCCTTGCTATGGAAAGAAGACTTAGCTCCAGGTTTCGTTTAGCCTCGATACGGCTGCCGTCAACTTTTAAAGCTTCCTTAAATGAATTTGTTGCCTCTGCGTAATTCTCGTTTTCAAAGTAAATTATTCCCATATTATAGTGAATCCTGAATCGCAATTCGGGATGATCCTCACTATTCAATAAAAGGTTTTTTTCCGCTTCAATGTAACGATCCAAAGCGGCCTCCCTTTCATCAAGAGCTGAAAAGACATAAGCAAGGCCGTATTCGGCATAAGGGACGGCTTCATCGTAGTTCAGGGCCTTTAAGTAAGACGCGATAGCTTCGGTAAACAAGCCCCGCGTATTGAAGAAATTGGCTTCCATGATAAGGAGTTTGCCCTGGATATTTGAACACGAAGATAACGTAAAAAGGCAGAGCATAACCGGCAGAATACCGCGCCTGCGGTTTCGGCGGCTAAAGCCCATCAGCCGCGCCCCGCCAATGCAGGCCGTGGCCGCCATGATAAATAACCGCCACCTTGGATTCGCCTCGCGCCTTTGCCCCTGAAGCCTGGAATCTGAGGAAAGAGAATTGATGAAAGCCGCCAAAACCCTGGCCGCGTCATCTTTGCCGCCGTCAACGTAAATGCCCCCCGACCTTGTCGCGGCGTTTTGCAGGACATTCGCATGCCTGGCGCTTACTATAACTTTTCCGTTAGCGTCAAGCAGAAAACCGTCCGGCGCGTCCGGCCCCTTTTCAACAGGTACTGCCCCGCCTGCATCAGAGCCGAGGCCGACGGTACACAGGGAGATCCCCGCCTTTCTTGCCCTATTTACCGCCCGCTGAAAAGAGCCGGAAAGATTTTCACCGTCAGTAAAAAGAATTATACCCTTACAGCTTGGTATGGATTCCTGGAACGCCCCGGTAGCGGCGTCAAGGAGGGATTCCAGGTTAGTCCCCCTGCCGGTAACGGCCTGGCTGTCAAGAACATAAAGAAAATTCAGAACCATGTCGGAGTCGAAGGTCAGCGGAACAGCTAAAATTCCCCTGCCCTTGCTTATTGCCGTCCCAAAACGCACATCTTCCAGAAACCCCACAAGATCACGGGAAATGCCTACTCCGCGTTCAATCCTTGAAATCTTATCCTGCCTGTAGAACTCATCCGGGGGGCAATCCCTTACGTTCATACTGCGTGAGACATCAAAGGCCAAAACCACATCCAGGCCGCGGCGGTAATCGGCTACTATTCTTACTCCCCACCTGGGCCCTGCCAGAGCTACAATAAGAAGGCCCAGAAAAAGCAGGAAAAAAATGTCCGAAATGATCATCCTTAAGCGAAGTTCCCTTAAGAACGGCTCCCGCCTGTTTGAAGGAGCCGCCGCTGCGAACAAGGCGACCTGTCCCCTGCTCTTTATATATCTGACTACGACGATTGAGATTAAAGCAACAGGGATAAATAATAAAAAAAGAAAAGCGGAATTATCAAAACTCAAAGAAGAGCCCCCAGTACGTAATGCCTTACAAAACGCACCCCCCAAAGCAGCGCGACTGCCGCGATTACAAAAACAACGTAAAGGGGTTCTTCCCTTCTCATGGGAATAGACCTGCGTATGATCATTTCCCTTTGGTCAAGCTGCGAAAACGCCGCTGCCAGGGCTTCCGCCTGAGGCGCGTGAACCCACTGCCCATGCGCCTTGTCGGCAATGCTTTTTAGATCTTCCGTGTTATAACGCGACTCAAATGTACCGGTACGGCGCATTTTTGTAATTGGATCCACATAGTTGACGGGAACTTCCCCGGAGGAGCCCACTCCTACAACCCAAAGTGAAACGCCCATCTCACCCAGCATGGCCGCCGCGGACTCTGGATGAATTGTCCCCGCGTTGTTCTCGCCGTCAGTAATAAGAACCACCGCCCGCCTCGGCGCATCCGACTTGCTGATGTGAAAAGCCGCCAGGGCAAGGCCGGTTCCCAGGGCGGTTCCGTCCCCAAGTTCGCCTATCATCAGCGAATTAAGCCGCGAATACAAAACCTCGCGGTCGGTTGTTAAAGGCACCAAAAGGGCGGCGTCCTGCCCAAGCGCGACGAAACCAATCGCGTCCTGCTGCCGCCGGTCAGCGAAATCTATCAAAAGGCTGCGGGCAGCATCGAAGCGTGTCCGTCCCCCCATGTCCATCCCAGCCATGCTGGGGCTTATATCCATCACGAAAATAATGTCGGCGCCCCGGTTCAGCCAGACCATCTCGGTAAAAACAAAGTGAGGGCCGGCGGCGGCTGCAAAAAGCAGGAAGATCCCCGTCATCTCAAGCGCGTGAAGGAGTTTCATTAAAAACTTAAGATTTACAGGCGGTTTAAAGGCAATACCTCCGGGCGGCTCCAGGGGAATGTCCAGCGCAAAAAGGGGCTTAAAGTACCTTGAAATAATAAGAAGAAGCGGAATGGAGATAAAGGCGGCCAGTAAAAACAAAGGCCTTTCAAAACCCAGGCTCATACGCCCCCCCCAATATCATGAACTCAAGAGGTATTATTTCAAAATTTATCACGCCATAGAACCGAAGGTAGAGGCGCAAAGGACGCAAAGAGCTTTTAGCAATTAGAAAGCTTAATACCTCTTTCATGTTAATTCTCATTATCATTATGATAATAAGAAAAAGCGTAATAGAAGACACGAATTTAGGTAATAACGCTCCGTTCTCTGCGCCTCCGCGAGCTCTGCGTGAGATTTTTTGAATTGATTTCTTTCTTGATTCGATGATTATGAGCCCTCCCCGCCGACTGTTTCCGGCATACCGAGCGATTTGGGCAGGGATTTTTCCCTTTCTTCCTTGTCCAGGGCGGCGATTAACCGCTCTATCTCGTCAAGAGCCATAAACATTTCCGCCATTTCCATTTTCTGGCCGCTAAAGCGCAGGGTTTCCCAGTTTTGAAAAAGCCAGCAAAGGTAAACCGGCCCAAGGGTCAGAGCCGTCTGGCTTAAGGGCAATTCCAGGAACTCCCCGGGCGTAAGGGAACGGCAGTTAATTCCGCTGAAAAGACTTAAAAACTCCCTGAATTCCTTGGAAAGCAGGGTAAGGTAATAATTCGGATCTCCTTCCTTTTCTAAACTGCATTCCTGCCTTAAACAGCGCAAAAATTTGTTCATCGCGTTGATAAGACGGCGGCGGCGGAACAGTTCCCAAAGCTCCCTGAAATGACGGCGGCCCCATAAACTGATTCCAATCCCCAGGCATAAAAGCAAGATAAAGGCAATTATTGTTCCGTAAATCAAGAGACTTGTACCAGGCGCGGCAATAGGAGAGGCCGGGCCGGAGAGCGTCATCTGCGAAGGATTAAGAATGGAAGCCACTTGTACTTCCAGGCCTGACAATACCAAAGGCTCTGTCCCTTCGCCAGGGCTAAGAATTTCCAGATCGGGAAGTGAAAGAACCCCGGCGGAATAGGGGATAAAGTCAATTAAAAGCCGTGTCGCGCCGCTCCGGCGTTCCAATTCAAGGCGGCGAATAAGCAGTTCAGGCGTTTCCGGCAGTTTGTCGGGTGCATCCAGAATAAAAGGGGTGATCCGCGCAAAGGCCCGTCCCAGAGGAACCACCAAACGACCTGAATCCCCCACAAAAATCGTTTGGGGCACAAGATAAGGCACATCTGTCCGCGTTTGGGCATGAATAGCCAGAGTAAAAACAAACAGAAACAGCGTAATCAGAAAAGGCCGTTTCTTAGAGCTTGTCCCTAAACAAAATTCTACCACGAACCACACGAAGCGTACCTTCGGTACGTACACGAACTTGTAGTACCCATCCTGTCGTTGTTCGTGTTGGTTAGTGTGGTTTGTGGTAAAAATTTTAAAGATATTGTTATTTGGAGATAAGCTCTTAGATAAAAAGCGTTTCACTGGTGGCCCCGGAAAAAACGCATTAACTCCGTCGGGGCGTCGTCGGCGGTGGACAGCTCAAGGCAGGCCACTCCGTAGCGCCGGCAGATCGCTTCCCAAAGGCTCACCCGCTCCTCGTGCCAGGACGTCCAGGCAGTCCTGAAAGAGGAGAATGAAGCCGACGCCCTGAGTTTCAATCCGGTTTCGGGATCTTCCAGAGTTAATAGGCCGCTCCTGGGCATTTCCCGGTCAAGCGGCCCTGAAATTTTTATCGAAATAACATCATGCCTTCGGGACAAATCTCCGATTTCCTGCTCCCAGTTAATGCAGAGAAAATCGGAGATAATGATGACCAGACTGCGGCGCTTTAAAAGCCTCTCCGCGCCGATAAGCGCCTTTCCAAGGCCGCTTCCTTTTTGCTCCGGCCTGGCTTCAATCGCGGCGCTGATTACAGCCATTGTATGGGATCGTCCTTTACGCGGCGGAATAATCTTGCTTATCTCCTGGTCAAAAAAGATCATGGAAAGGCGCTGCCCCGCCTGCTCAGCGGAAAAGGCTATAAGCGCCGCGGCAAGAACGGCCTGTTCGTAGCGGTTTACATCGCTGCCCGGCGATTTGGAAAGGCTGCCCCCCGGCGTATGCATCGAAGGAGAATTATCCAATATAACGCAGACCGTCATTTCACGTTCTTCCCTGTACATTTTTACATAGGGAGTCCCGAATCTCGCGCTTACATTCCAGTCAATAGAACGCACGTCATCACCGCGTTCGTAGTGGCGTACTTCGTCAAATTCCATTCCCTGCCCCTTAAAAACAGAGCGGTAATCCCCAGAAAGGAGATCATCCGCAAGCGAGCGCGCCAGAAGGGGGAAAGTTATAATTCTGTTCAAAAGTTCGTGACGATCCACGGCTCCTCCTTTTTAAGGCATAGGAACCAGGGTCAAAATCCTTGAGATCACCGTGTCCGGATCAAGGCCGTCAGCCTCGGCCTCGTAGGAAAGAACCAACCGGTGTCTTAAAACCGGAAAGGCCGCGGCTTTTACATCCTCAGGAGTTACAAAGGAACGGCCTTCAAAAAAGGCCCTTATCCTGGAACAGCGGTAAAGGGCAATGGAAGCTCTGGGCGAAGCGCCGAAAGCAATGTAACGGTAAAGCCCTTCCCTGGGTCTTCCGGCTCTCACCCCGTCCGCTGAGGAACGGGTAGCGGCGGGCCGGGAAGCGGCAACTACCGAGACAATATACCTTAAAATTTGTTCATCTGTAAAAACTGAATCCGCCGCTTTTCGCAGAATCTCAAGCGCGCCCGGGCCCAATACGGGAGCAAGCGTAACAGCGGATTCGTCATCCGTATTGATTTTGCCGCTTTTTTTTGCGGCTTCCTTTTTGCCAAAGGGAGCGGCGAAGTCCAGGATGCGCAGCTCTTCTTCAGGGTCAGGATAGGGCACAAGCAGCTTTAATAAAAAGCGATCCAGTTCGGCTTCGGGAAGGGCATAAGTTCCCTCATGCTCAATCGGGTTCTGGGTTGCCAGGACAAAAAACGGCGACGGCAGGGAATAGGATTTTTCGCCAATTGTAACCTGTTGTTCTTCCATTGCTTCCAGAAGGGCGGACTGAACTTTTGCCGGCGCACGGTTGATCTCGTCCGCCAGGATCACGTTGGCGAACACCGGCCCCCGGCGTACCGAAAACGAAGAGGTTGCCTGTTCCCACACCAGAGTCCCGGTAAGGTCAGCCGGCAGTAAGTCCGGTGTAAATTGAATGCGTTTAAAAACCAATCCGGTGATTTCCGCCATAGTCTTGACGGCCCTGGTTTTGGCCAGCCCCGGAACTCCTTCCAGCAGTATATGCCCGCCGGCAATTAGAGCCGTTAGAAGGCCGTCGATCATTTCACCCTGGCCCACAATACGCTTTGCCATTTCCTGCCGCGCGGTTTTGAGTAATTCTAACGGAGCTTGCTCCGACGGAGCTTGCGTAGCCGGAGCATGCTCTGTCGGAGCATGCGCAGATGAGGTATGCCTTAAAGGGACAAATCCCGCAGCGTCTGAGGAGCTGCCAGGGTAACCGGTTTTCTCTGTGGGTTCCATTTGGATCTAGTTTCCAATAAGCATACGGCCTACGTCACTAAGTTCAGGAACAGACATATATTGGGGACGGCGGCCTTTGGCGCTTTCCTTGTCCAATTCAACCAAACAAACGTACAGCTCATTCAACAAATCAGCAAAAAGCTGAAGGTTGCTGGAAAAATTATTCACCGCCATCTCCCTTAACACACGGTCAGGGCCGGAGGCGCCGCCTGAAAGCCTATTGCGCAATGAAGGTGCCAGATCCCTGCGTGTAACCGACACAAAGCGGGCCGCCGCGAGAACCTGGCGGTAAAGCTCGTCAAGATGGAAACCTTGATAACGGTATTGTTCTATTTTTTCAGTAAGAGTTTCAAGCAAATCCCAGGTTTGTTTTTCCAGGGGAAGCGTAAGCAGCGTAGGCCTAATGAAGCGGTTTGATATATTCGACCGGTAATGGTCACCGATACGTTCTATCAACCTTATAACTTGAGCGTCTCTTACCAACAAAATGCCTCCGAGGAATGAGCAATAGGAATAAATTCCTTAAGATTTATACCGCTGACAGCGATTCCCTTTGCTCTCTATATTATGATACTATACATTTAACATAAATGACAAGATCGAAATTCCTTTTTTGCCTAACGGTTTTGACTCTTTTAAGCTTTATCTCATGTACTCTGGGATCTTCTGACCGCATTATTCTCTGGACAGATCGCCCGGAATTCGCGTTATACGGCGAATTCTTTAACGCAAGCCAGGACAAATACAAAGTTGAGGTACGTTATTTTGAGTCCCCTGCCTATAAGCTTACGGAAACGGATGAGTATCCGGATATTGTCGCCGGAAGTTGGATAAAAAGCGCTTCGGTTCGTTCTTTTTTTAAGCCCCTTGACGATCTTTTTAACAAAGACGGCCTTAAACGCTCCGATTTTTACCCAAGGCTTCTTTCACAGGGCGTTGTTGACGGCCGCCAATACATTCTGCCTGTGAACTACAATATCCCCGCGATGATCTTTTCAAGAGAATCGAGAAATCCTCCATCTAACCCTTTTACTATTGAGATGGAAGAGATTAAGGAGAAGAGCAAGGCTTTCAATGTTGTATCAAACGGCGTTTATTCCAAAATGGGTTTTTCACTTTCATCAAACGATGAATTCCTGTTCATCGTAGCGGTTCTTTTCGGCGCAGCCTTCAGAGAGGCTTCTCCCCTCGCCTGGGATAGCCAGACTTTGGAACAAAGCATCTCATGGGTTCAAAATTGGATCAAAGAGGCAAATACCAGCATTCAGGTGGAAGATGACTTTGCTTTTAAATACTTTTACGACCCGCCGGATAAACTGGTTAACTCAGGGCGCATACTCTTCACATTTATGGACAGTTCCAGCTTCTTTACGCTAAGCGAAGAACGGCGGACAAACCTGGATTTCCGCTGGATTGCCGCAAATGACAGGATCCCCCTGGATGAAGGCGGCGTCTACTACGGTATTCACAAAAAAACTAAGGCGTTAAGCGCCGCTAAAGCTTTTACAAAGTGGTTCTTTTCGGCCGAAACCCAAAAGCTGCTTCTGGAGACGGCAAAAGTCAGCCGGCTGAACGAATCGTCCTTCGGCATAGCAGGTGGATTTTCGGCAATGAGAACCGTAACGGAACAGGTCTTCCCCCTGTTTTATCCCAACCTTTTGGGCCGAATGCCCCCGGAGAGTTATCTTTCGCCTCCCAATATACTGCCAAGAAACTGGACTGCCATGAAAGCGCGGGTAATACTTCCGTATCTACGCGACAGAATACGTCATGCTACCAGGGAAGAAGTAAGATCCCTTGAACGGCGTATCAGCGATTGGTACCGACTGAATAGAGATTAAAATCCATAATTTAAACGAATAAATCCGACCAAGTTCGAAGCCGCCGCGCAATGCCTTGCCGCGGGCTAGACGGTCGTGGCCCTTACTTACGCAGGCTTTGGCCTGGCCTTTATTCTCACACGCCGTACGCCCTTGCAAGGCCTCGCGCGGCGGCTTCAGACAAGCCAAGATTTATTAGAATAAAATAGGTTTTGCATATCACCAAGCTAAAGCAGGCAAAACCACTCGGTTCGGTGATATGCCTACAGAACCGAAGGTAGCCCTGCCCACGCCCGTCCATTAGCAGTTTTGTTCCGTTAGTCCATGCGGTGAAAGCATAGCTAAATGTATTAGTCTGCTTTAGCAGGTAAACTCATTTTGGCTTGGTGTGATGGAGATTTTCCTCGTTTTTGTGAACCTTAAATTATTTGTTTGAATAAAATGGCTTTTTATTTACGTTGGTATGGGAACGGGCGCCCATAAGGCAGCATTGGTGTGCAAGAGAAAACGCCCTACAGAACCGCAGGTAGACCAAAGTCTGCGTCAAAAAAGGCCACACCACGAGCTACCTTCGGTTCTGTAGGCCGCATGGGCGGATTCCCATACCGACGGTTAATGACAGAAATTGTTTAGTTTCAGTGAGATAAAATAATTTTTTTAAAGATTCCCTAAGCAGGTGCCAACAGAAAGCGCGGTGTTTATCATGTAGTGCGAATGTGGAACAGTTTTTACCTTCCCGGCAGGAACGCTAAGGTCAACAGAGCAGATTTCATCGCCTTTTAGGGCAATCATGCGGCCGTATTCACCGCGTGCAAGGAGGTCCGCAGCAGTGGTACCGAGGCTGGTGGCAAGAATGCGGTCAGCAGCCGCAGGCATTCCGCCCCTTTGTACATAACCCAGAACCGTGGCTTTTGTTTCCATGCCTGTCTCAGCCTGTATCTCCCTTGCTAAACGGTACGCGATTGAAGGATTAGCCGTTTCAGCCCGGTATTTCTTTCTGTCCGGTTTATCCATTTTTTTTTCTTCCACCGAAAGCGCGCCTTCCGCTGCTACAACAATAGAAAAACTTTTGCCGCTTCTAGCGCGCTCCTCCAGGTGCCTGCCTATGCTTTTGATGTCGTAAGGTATTTCAGGAATGAGTATTACATCCCCGCCGCCTGCAACACCCGCGTAGAGGGCAAGCCATCCGGCTTTATGGCCCATAAGCTCGATCACCATGACCCTGCTGTGGCTTTGCGCGGTCGAATGAAGGCGGTCAATGGCGTCGGTGGCTATGGCAAGAGCAGAGTCGAAACCAAAAGTCCGATCAGTGCCTTCGATGTCGTTGTCTATGGTTTTGGGGAGTCCAAGCACATTAAGCCCTTGCTCCGCAAGCCGGTACCCTGTCGTGTTGGTTCCGTTCCCGCCCAGCACAACAAGACAGTCCAGGGCGAGCTTTTTGTAATTTTCAATGATAACAGCTACCTTTTCCTCTGCTATATCACCGTCAAAACGCTCAACCACGCCAAGAGAGAAGCCCTCCTTAAAAGGTTTTTCCCGGCTTGTTCCCAGAATGGTACCGCCCAGCGACAATATGCCGGAAAAATCATCAGGGCTAAGGTTCCGGAAATCCCCGTTGATAAGCCCCCTGAATCCATTGGCAATACCTATAACTTTCATACCGTATCGATTTGTTGCCGCCCGGCACACACCGCGTATGGCCGCGTTAAGACCGGGGCAATCTCCGCCTGCGGTCAGGATGCCAAAGGTTTTGGTAACGGGCGCATTTGCAAAAAAACTTCCCATGCAATCTTCCTTTTCAATTTAATTATACTATAGGTATTATTATTTAGGGATATGTTCTTAATACCAGGGCTACTAAAAATCTCCATAATGTTTTATACTTGAACATAAATGAGTTCCCCGAAAAAAGCCCTTCCGGTCTCCGTTTTTAGGGCGATTTTTTTGTTTTTTGGCGTTTTTTTACCATTCTCCGCGGCGGCGCAACAGATAAGGCCTGTTCTTTGGGGAACCGACGAGGGCCTATACAGCAGGGATCAGACAGGAAGGACTGAAATCGTCTGGTCGGAAGGAAAAGTAAGGAAACTTATTCCCCTTGGGCAAGGCTCCGCCTGGGCGCTTCTGGCAGATAACGGGATCTGGGTCTCAGAAAATTCGCGAAACTGGGAAAAACGCAGCAGAGGACTGCCTGAAAAAGTAATAAAGACTTATGATGCCAGGAAAAAATCCCTTGTAAATGAAATTCAGGACATTAAAGACCTGGAAGTTGACCCAAGAAACCCCGAAATAATGGTTTGCGCCATAAAGAACGCGGTCTACCTCAGCCAGAACGGGGGCAGAAACTGGGAAAGCCTTGGAATGCCAAATTACAGATCAAATGGCATAAAAGCCGTGGCGGTAACCAGCTCGCCAGAGCTTACAGTTTTCTGCTCCCACAGCATATACGGCGTTTATTACATAAACCCCAGAGCAGCCGGAGCAAAGTGGATCGAAATCAGCGCGGGACTTGAAAAACTGGAAACTACCGATAACCCCGATGAGATTTCCGACATAGCCGTTGCCCTGGATGCCTCAGGCAATGCCGTCATTTACGCTACACAAAGCTTCCGTCCGCGCCTTTACAAATTAGACTGGACAAGCAAAAGCTGGAATTTACTGTGGACAGGCGCAGCGGCTTTTGGGCCAGTCGATTCTCTCGTTGCAGGAAGGAATAATCTTACTTTTGTACGGGATAGCGGGGTTTATGAGCTGGAACTGAACTCAGGGTATAATGCCGTCCGCTATAGGCAGGATTTAACAGATGCCGTTGGCTCTGTCCCCGGAAAAGCAAACTGCGCCGCTTTTAACCAGGGCGAAAGGTTCTGTCTTTCGGAGCTCTGGCTTTTGACAGAACGAAGCGCCGCCGAAGGCCGTCTGCCGGGCCTTAGTACAGCGTTTCCTGAGGCAATCGGCAAAGAAGGCCTTTACCTGCCGGTAAATCACGCTATGGATTCCGGCAGCCTTAGGCCATACCTTCAAACCATAGAAAACAGTAAGCTCAACATGGTGGTCATCGACATGAAAGATGATTACGGCAGGCTGCGTTTCACGCCCAGTAACCCTTCAATGATAAATTTGGGGCGGGTTTTCCGGCCTGTGGACATCGACGCTTTTTTAAAAACGATGAAGGAACGCGGCATTTACACTGTCGCGCGAATTGTGGTTTTCAAAGACCCGGAGGCTGCAAATAAGGAGAGCGGAAGATACGCCGTATGGGACGCGGTAACCAACAAAGCCTGGGAAGGCTACTACGACACCCGCCGAAAAAAGACAAACACGCCTGAGGAACCGGATCCCAATCACGTAACCGCGATTTTGCCGGCTAACGACCCGGATTACGAAATATTAAGAACCTGGTACGACGAGAAATGGGTAGACCCTTATTCTGAAGTTATTTGGGATTACAACGTTTCGATAGCGGAAGAACTTTGCCGCAGGGGTTTTGATGAAATTCAGTTTGACTACATCCGGTTCCCCACGGACGGCATAAACCTGGACAACGCCCGTTACCGCTGGCGGGACAGCGGAATGGACATGGACAGCGCCATTGAATCGTTTTTACGCTACGCGCGTTCCAGGATAGCAAAGCCAATTTCACTGGACATCTACGGCGCCAACGGCTGGTATCGTACCGGGGCCAGAACCGGCCAGGAAGTAGAAGTACTTTACAAATACGTTGACGTTATCTGCCCGATGTATTACCCAAGCCACTTTGAACAAACTTTCCTTGCCCAAAATCCGCCTGAAGAACGCCCCTATAGAATTTATTATTTCGGGACAAGAAGAACCCATATCATCGCCAGGGGACGGGTAATAGTCCGCCCGTGGGCGCAGGCTTTTTACCTTAATGTCTCCTATGATCGCAGGTATTACAACAGCGGCTATGTGCGCCAGCAGCTGGAAGGTGTCCGTAGCGCCGGCAGGGGCGGGCTGACTTACTGGAACAATATCGGCCGTTACGAGGATATTCCATAAGGTATTTCACAGCTTCTATTATGATCGACTTCACAAAAACGCTGGGCAGCTATTTTGAAAAGAAAAAAGCGAATACGCTTTACGCTGTTCTACGCGATTATTACACCGAAAACAGTCCCTACCTGATAATTGATACCGCCAGAGGAAGAAAAATAAACGAAAACTCAAGGCGAATTTTGCATGGATTCATCATCAATAGTTTTATTCCGTTTTTGCAAAAAAATAAAATAAAGCGCTTCAGCAATATAAAGCCTGTTGTTATGCGCAACTTTCAAAACTACCTGCTCATTGAAAAAAAGATGCTCCCGCAATCCATTAATCGGCAGATGGGCGGAATCAAGGCAATATTCAGTCATTTATTTATGGCAGGCATAATTAAACATAATATCGTAAAGGACATATCGCCTTTGAGATCCGCCAATAGTAAGATAAGGGGGTGCTATTCGATTGATGAGCTAAAAGGAATATTTAAAGATACATGGAAAGATAAAAAATCCTATTTGCTGTGTTCGATTATATATTCCACCGGAATCAGAAACAGCGAATTACAGAATTTAAAAGTCAAAGACCTTATTGTCAGGGAAGACGTGGATTTTCTTAACATTGTAAAAAGCAAAACCTCAAGCGGTATACGAACCATACCGCTTCATCCAAAAGTACGAAAAACACTTCAGGAATGGATAGATGAGAAAAAGCTTTCGGATGAAAATTATATTTTTGTAAGTAACTGTAATAAGCGGATATTTAAAACCGCCAAAAAAGCCGGTATATTGATGGGTTCACTTTTGGGAAAAGAAAAAAACGAGCTGGAAAATGAAAATATCACTTTTTATTCAGGACGCCATTTTTACAAAACCATGCTGAACCTGTACAATATGGGAGATGTTGAGGAAGTGTTCATGGGCCACAAGGTCAGTAAAAATGTCAGCGAGCGTTATAATCACAAAGACAAGAGAGGAGAAAAAGAACTTCTTGCGGCGGCAAAAAGAGCGATAGAAATAATTGATGATTCACTGTTTCAATAAATCGCCATTCTTAGGATTGTCATCCCTGGCAAAAGCTTTCATAAATGAAGAAAGCTCTCGTTGTATTTTTAATCCTTGCGGTAGCAGGGGGATTATTTGCCACGCCGACGTTTAGCGGCAGTTTATCGACAGGTATTGGTTTTGGATGGGACGACACCGATGCTAAAACCCAGGTAGATTACATTCGTAACCGTGGCGAGAATGGGTGGCGGACCGCACTAGGCATAAGCGCCTCCGGTGAGAAAGAAGGCTTCGGAAAGTTCGGGGCGAGTGTGGAGTTAAGGTATAATATAGCCGGCAAGTTTGCTAGTGATAGTACTACTCTGACTTGGGGTACGGACGG
>Ga0268262_10000401_pt1 | contig 57930 bp, 48 predicted proteins | sample TergutNc150P3_FD_190354 | JGI IMG/M metagenome (GOLD analysis project Ga0268262, IMG submission 190354) | Nasutitermes corniger P3 segment gut microbial community from laboratory colony in Florida, USA - Nc150 P3 (SPAdes) (version 2) | ecosystem: Host-associated > Arthropoda: Insects >... | reverse complement strand
CAGTCTTGAATTCTTCTGGCACATGGCAAAGTGCATAGCCATTCTTAACCGCTTCAAAGCAAATCTTTGCTTTTTCGGCAGGGTCGTTGGATTTTGCTAGTTTATGTTCTAAGCGTGTCATTTTCCTTTCTCCTGTTTTGAAGGTTTAATTTCTGTTGCTTTTTTGACTTTATCTTTAAGGGCTTCTGGCACATATTCAAGTGCCCTGCCATTCTTCTTGACCGCTACATTGCAGAGCTTGGCGGTCTTGTGTTTTTCTGGCACAAATTCAAGCGCAACGTTTCTCCATTGTTTATTCTTAACCGCTTTAAGGCAAAGTTCCGCAGTCTTGAATTTTTCCGGCACAAATTTAAGTGCATCGCCAAACTGATTAATCGCTTGAAGGCAAAGTTCGGCAGTCCTTAATTTTTTTGGCACATAGGCAAGTGTCAAGCTAAATTTCTTAACTGCTAAGTTACAGAGTTCGGCAGATTTTAATTTTTCTGGCACATATTTAAGCGCACCTGCATGCTGCTTAATCGCTTTAAGGCAGAGTTTGGCCGTCTTGAATTTTTCTGGCACATATTCAAGCATATTACCTTGTTTCCTAATCGCTCTAAGGCAAAGTTTGGCAGTCTTTAATTTTTCTGGCACATATTTAAGTGCATAGCCATACTGCCACTCTTTAACAGCTTCAAGGCACATTTCAGTAGTTTTGAACTTTTCTGGTACATATTTAAGTACAATGCCATGCTTCTTAACTGCTTCAAAGCACATTTCCGCAGTTTTGAATTTTTCTAGTACAAATTCAAGTGCTTCGCCACTACTCTTAACCGCTAAGTTGCAGAGTTCCGCTGTTTTAAGATTTTCTGGCACATATCTAAGCCCATTGCCCCATTGCTTAACCGCTTCAAGGCAGAGTTTCGCAGTTTTGAGTTTTTCTGGCACATATTGAAGTGCATTGCTACACTTCTTAACCGCTTCAAGGCAAAGTTTGGCAGTTTTGAATTTTTCTGGCACAGATTCAAGTGCAAAACCATTATCCTTAACCGCTTCAAGGCAAAGTTTGGCAGTCCTAAATTCCTCTGGCACATATTTAAGTGCACAGCCGTCTTCTCTAACCGCTTCAAGACAAATCTGCGCTTTCTCGGCATCGTTTTTGGCTTTTGCGAGTTTCTGTTCTAACGTTGTCATTTTTCATCTCCTTGTTCTATTGCTTTTTTAACATCATCTCTAATGGATTCTGGGACATAGTCGAGCATATAACTATCTCTTTTTTTAATAGCTTCAATGCAGAGTTCTAGTGTTTTGAAAGATTCTGGTACATATTCGAGCATTCTGTCAAATTGCTTAACCGCTTCAAGGCACATTTCGTAAGTCTTGAGTTCTTCTGGCACATATTGAAGTACTGAACCCACCTGTTTAACTGCTTCAAAGTACATTTCCAAAGTTTTGAGATTTTCTGGTACATAATTAAGCACACTGTGCCACCACCACCGAGCATCTTCTTTAATGTTTTTGTTTTTAACCGCTTCAAAACAAATTTCGGCAGTCTTTAGATTTTCTGGCACAAATTCAAGAGCATAGCCCTTCTGCTTAACCGCTTCAAGGCAGAGTTCCTCGGTTTTGTGAAATTCGGGTACATTTTTAAGCGTCTGTCCGTTTTGCTTAACTGCTTCAAGACAAAATTCATAAGTTTTTAGATTTTCTGGTACGTATCTAAGAGCATAGCCATTTTGCTTAATCGCTTTAAAACAAATATCGTCTGTTTTGATTATTTCTGGTACCCACCTAAGTGCGCAGCCGCTTTGCTTAATTGCTTCAATGCATATTTCCTCATTCTTAATGTCTTCTGGCACATATTTAAGCATATCGCCATTTCTTATAACCGCTTCAAGGCAAATTTTGGTAGTTCTTAGATTTTCTGGTACATATTCAAGCGGCGTGGCACAAACGGCATTGGCATTTTTAACCGCAACAAGGCAAAGCTCTTCCGTTATAAATTTTTCTGAAACATATTTAAGCATCCTGCCATCCTTTTTAACCGCTTCAATATATATTTCCATAGTTCTAATGGTTTCGGGTACATCTTGAAGTAAGTAACAATTTTTTTTAACCGCTCCAAGGCAGAGTTGCTCAGTTTTTAGATTCTCTGGTACATATCTAAGTGCATCACTGCTATTCTTAACCGCTTCAAAGCAGAGTTCGGTGGTTTTTAAAATTTCTGGCACATATTTAAGGTTATAGCCATATTTCTTAACCGCTTCAAGGCAGAGTTCGGCGGTCTTTAGGTTTTCTGGTACATATTCAAACGAATTTCCGCTTTTTTCAATTGCTTCAAAGCAGAGTTCGGCAGTTATAAATTCTTCTGGCACATATTGAAGCATCCGGCCATACTTCTTAACAACCTCAAGGCACATTTCCGCAGTCTTTAAATTTTTCGGTACATATTCAAACGCATCATAGCTTTTCTTAACCGCTTCAATGCAGAGTTCCGCAGTCTTTAAATTTTCCGGCACATAATGAAGCGTATTTCCGTACTCTTTAACTGCTTCAAGGCATATTTCCGCAGTCCTTAAATTTTTTGGCACATATTTAAGGTTATAGCCATACTTCTTAACCGCCTCAAGGCATATTTCCGCAGTCTTTAAATTTTCCGGCACATGTTGAAACATATAGCCATCTTTCTTAACCGCCTCAAGGTATATTTCCTCAGTTTTAAATTCGTCTGGTAATTCTTTGAGTATGCTAGAATATTCCTTAACCGCTTCAAGGCAGAATTGCGCTTTTTCGGCAGGGGTTTGTAATTCTGCAAATTTGCTTTTAAAATTTGCGATTATTTCTCTATGCATTGGCATTTTCAACCTCCTAAAATCCTATCCTTCTGTTACCATAAGGCTCTTTTGCAAGAGCAATATCGCTCAGTTCTTTTGTTATGGCGGCAACCGAGAGATTTTGTTTTGGAAACCATTGCAAACGCTTGTAAACGGCGTAAAAATCGCCGGGAGTTAGGCATTCCAAATTGCATAGCTCGGTCCAGTTTTCTTGCTCATAATCTGGGAAAAAGTTTTTTGCCATTTTCAAAATGCCTTCTTTTTGAAGGTAATCAAATTTCAAATGAAAATGAAATCTGCGGTTGCTCGCTGTGTCTAGCTTGCCTTGGAAATTTGTTGAGCAAACAACTAGGCACTTGCTGTTTTCAAGCTGAATTAAAAATTCATTCACCTGAGTGGTTTCCCAAGAACGAACCGCAGTTCGCCTATCGGAAATTAGGCTGTCTGCCTCATCTATAAAGAGCAAGGCTCCTTCTTCGGCAGCATCTTCAAATGCTGCCGCCAATTTTTTCTCCGTTTCGCCCACCCACATAGAGGATATTTTGCCGTAGCTTATTTCCTTGAATGGCAAACCGCTTATCCTTGCCAAATATCTAGCAAATTCCGTTTTGCCTGTTCCCGGCGGGCCATATAAGAGCATTGTGCAGTTGCTTTCGGTTTTTTTGTCTTTCAAAAGTTCCGCATAGCTTTTTGCGGCATTTATGGCGTTATCCATTCCCTCAACATTCAAAACACTTTCATCATATTTTGGTGCACGGGTTTGAGTATTTTTATAGTCATTGCGAAGTCCCAAAAGTTCGGTATGCTGTTTTAGCACAAATTCTGCAACCTGTTCTTGCCTACCATTATTTACAAACATCATTTCGTTAGTAACCGCAAGCTCAATTCCTCCCGGTGTAACATCATATTTTTCTGCTAAGTCTTTTATTCGTTCTGTTGAGAAAGTGCTTTCGGCATTGTGTTTTTCAACCACATGTTCCCAGAGTTTTTGCCTAACTGAGGGAGTGTTTGCTTTGAATTCCACACTGCAACTAAAACGCCTCATTGTTGAGCGTTGCATCCAAAAAAGGCTGTTGCTAACCCAAATAACAGGCAATCGCATATCTTCTAGCATTTGGTTCAAAATACCTTTTTCTAAATGATTGAGCAAAACATCTGCCTCATCAACAAGCAAAACCAAATTTGTTTTGTTTCTGAACATCACCTCTGCCACATTCAATGCCCTTATGCGGAATTTTGTCACAGAATCCACTAAATCGCCTTCGTCTTCAAATAGGCGTTTTTTAATACCTCGGCCAATATCCAAAAGTTCGCAGTTCGCATTTGCCGCTATTGTGCGGGCAAGTTCGGTTTTGCCTGTACCTTCCATTCCATAGAGCAAAAAATGCAGGGGTCTTTCGTTTTTGTGCATGGATATTAAATCTGTTATGAACTTAGCTTCTTTTTGAAAATTGAATTTTTCCATAGCCAAGGGAGGTATTTTATCTATAGTTGCATAAATATCCATCAGGTTATCAGAACCCAAACCTTTCAGGTACCTCCTTATTTCAACTGGAATATCAATGCTGGATTTTAAGCCATAGCTGAGAATTCCAAGGCTTGTGATGCCACGTTCACCAGAAATACTTTCCAAAACCACCTCTTCGGGATAATTTACTAGCATGGCAATTACTGCATAGCTTATTCTGCTTTGAGAAACCTTTAACGACTTGCAAATACAGTCGTGCATTTTTTCCACAAGAGAATCATAATTGTACAAATAGATAAAACGCAAAAACTCTTTGTTTATCTCGTTTATATCCAAAGTTTTGCACAGCAAGTTAAGGCGGTTTTCAAATATACTTTTTTGTGGTTCATTATTACACTCAGCCACTTGTTTTTTAAGTAAATAGCGAAACGGTCTATTTATGCTGAATGATTTTTCAAAGCCAGAAATCCATTGAGAGGAATGGAGCAATCTATGCAAAACCAGCCATCCTTCGGTATATTTTTTCTGTTTTCGTGCTCTGGCAATTTTCAACAATATGGCTTTTGCCACTTCTTCGCTGCCTTTGAAATTTTCTTTGAACTGCCATTTCACATAATCAGCAGCTTCTTCCAGCCCGGTGCGCCCCCAAAAATCTATTAGACTTTTGTAAACACTGCCATTAAGCTTAACAAGTTTTTTGCTATTCTGCATTGAAAGCATATATTTGCAAACATCAGAACTGAAGTCATAGTCTTCGTCATCATCGCCAAAAAAACCATCATTGCGTTTGCCAGAAGCCAGTTTGGCTAAATATTCAGCAAAGTTAAGCATCTTTTACCTCCTTGGAATTTTTTATGCACCTAACACTTAAAAAACAACTACCATCACTAGCTGGAAACCAACCAGTGCATTCATGTTTGTAGTTTATGCCCAAACAAACCATTGTTCTGCTTGAACTCCACCAGTTTTCATCTTCACCCATTTTATAAAATTCATCGTCATGGAAATTGCTGTTGCAATAGCCGCCAGGCAGAGCGTTAAAGCCAAAATCGTCTGTACCGTTTCCAGATATTCCTCTGTAATCGTTCCAGCCAGTTTTTGCTTTGATTTTTTTTCCTGCAATTTTTGCTCCACCTGCAAAATTTACAAGAATATTCCACTCCTTTTTGCTAGGCAAATGCCAACCAGGTGGGCAAACACTCATAGCGGTTTCCCAATCATAAAGCCGCCCATAAGTTTTGCCGTTTGTGCGCTTGTTCTCATAGCATTTGCTGCCAATCACATTATAAGCCAAATTCTGCGCCATCCAAATTTGGCTACCTATTTCCACGATTTTGTACACTTTGCCATCACGCGGGTCAATGAAATCCATATTATAACCTCCGCGAAGTTCAGCTAGAAGCTTTCTCCAAAGCAGCCTTCATCCACCAAACAGCATAAGTGATAAACCTTATACGCTTTTTTCCGTCGATGTTAAATTTTTCTATGGCTTCAATCAAGCCTTTTTTCCCTGCCTCCACAAGAGTGGGCATAGGTACTTTGCCTTTGAATAGCATTGCTATTCTCAAAACAAAACGCATATTTGCGTCTATCAGTTTTTGCTTAGCCTCAGGGTCATTTCTATTTTTCAATAGAAGATGCTCCTCTTCTTTTGTTAATAGAGGAACGCTTTTGCTTTTCTCTACTAGTTCTTTCATTGTTTCCATGTTGCTCTCCTTGCTCCTTTTGGAGCGGTTAAAGGTTTTATTTAAGACTCACGTTTTTCACAATATCCAGCAAATTGACTTTTGAAAACTTTGCTATTATCTCTAAAAATTCCAAAGGCAATTTTCTCAACACAGTTGCTGCTATGTAATCTGGGATTTTTTTGTAATAGGCTTCGGAAATTGCTCCTGTTATGCAGGCTATGGTGTCGCTGTCGCCTCCAAGTGAAACCGCAAGCCTTATGGCATTTTCAAAATCCTTGCTTTCCAAAAAAGCTATTATCGCTTCTGGCACACTGTCTTGGCAAGTTGCGCTAAATTCATAAGATGGTCTTATTTCGTCTATGGTTCTGTTCAGGTTATAGTGGAATTTTTTGGATATGAAATCTTTTATCTCTTGTTTGCTTTTTCCCGTGCGAGCCATATAAACAGCTGCTGCGGTTGCCTGCGCACCCTTTATGCCTTCTGGATGGTTGTGAGTTACTTCAGCGGAACGCTTTGCTTCTTTGAGAACCGCTTCTAAGCTATCAAAAGCCCAAGCAACTGGGCTTACACGCATTGCAGAGCCATTACCAAAGCTGTTGTAGGGTTTTTGTTCGTTTTTGTCATCAAATAACCAAGCCACAAATCCTGGACCGTAACTGTCTGGATATTTTGTGCCAAATTCATAATATGCTTTTTTGTAGCCATAGTTTTTGCTTTTTTGGTTCAACACCGCCATTGTAGCTAGTGTCAAGATAGAATCATCGGTGTATTCAGAGTCATCATCGAATAACTCAAAATCCATTTCCTTTACATTGTTGAACTCATAGCGGGAGCCTATCACATCTCCTACTATTGCGCCGATTATGCCGTACTTTTTCATTATTCAACTCCTTTTTTGCAATTTTTACTGCCTCTATATATATAGTTTTAAATTATTTTCGTAATGACAGTTTTTTTAATATTTTTGTGATGAATATCATACTTTTTTGCAATTTTTCTCAAATTTTCTCAAAAAAATTTTCTGGGCTTCGCATATATATGACTAATATCACATTTTTTCGCATTTTCACTCTCAAACAATAAAAATTTTCGCACAAACACATATTAAATATATATGTTTAATTTTTTACACAACGAACACTGAACAAATTCCACTTATAACGCAGTTTTTTGCTTATATTTCCGTGGAGGTTCATTTCCCAGGAATATGCAAGTTTGCTTATGTCTTCACGGGATGAACCGCTCCAGTTATAGGATAGTTCAATTTTTTCTTCGCAAAGGCTACCGCTCCACCAGCAACCAAAGCAACCAGCACGTAATGATTCAACTCCTACTCCTATGTAGCCTTGGTGTTCGCCACCGCCCGGCAGAGCCGCAAAGCCAAAATCATCCGTACCATTGCCAGATTCTCCATCTGGGTGATTCCAGCCGCTTCTAGCTTTGAGTTTCTTTCCAGCAATTTTTTCGCCTCCTGCCAAATCCACAAGGAGTTTCCATTCCGCATTGCTTGGCAAATGCCAACCTTCTGGGCAGGCTTTCATAGCATCTTTCCATTCATATAACAATCTATATTTTTTGCCATAAGCAGGCTCGTCTTTGTAATATTTGCCGCCTATAACATAAGCCAAATTCTCTGCCATCCAAATTTGCTCACCTATTTTTATGGTTTTGTACATCTTGCCATCTCTATAGTCGGTGAAAGTGGAGTATTTTTCTGCCATGCCTTGTTCCCATAATTTTTCTTCATTTTTTTTTGCTCTCCATTGCTTTCGATAAGGCTTCACCACTTTTTTAACCCAAATCTCAAAATCTTCAGGGCTTAAAAAACTCTTATTTATAAACCCATTATGCGAAAACCCGCACTCTTCGCATATTTTTGGTCCTTTACCTTTTTTGCACACCGCACATGTTTCAATCATTTGCTCACCAATGCTTTGGGCAAAGTGACCAGTACAAACGCCGTATATATCTTTGATTCTTGGTCATATTTAATGAGTATTTTTTGAATTTTAATATCAGGTACTCCTTCACCTATCTTTATTAGATATGATTCATAAGATGAGGATTCATGGGCGTTATAACTGTTACTATAAGAACAACTACCAGCTATTTTCCCATTTATTAAAATATAATAATAAGCGTACAAATTACCATTTTTGCTGCCAGAGATTCCTTTCTCATAACGTTCCTCACGTATCTTTTCGAGAGATACTTTACCTTTTATATTTGGTATATCACATATTTTAAATTTCTTCGTTTCGTTTTCAGTAGAATTAAACCTACGAATACCTTTACGAATACCTGTTATTTCAGAGATAATGTCTTCATCAGAGATAATGTCTCTGGATTGGACGAAATTCTCAGTCGTCTCAATATTAAATTGATTTTTATAGGTAATTCGCCGCGTTATCTCTCCTTTTGCGAACCAGGTAGCTATCTGCAATGCAGTGTCTGGTGAATTGGAAGTCCACTCTCCTATTCCGCAGATGTAGTTTTCAGCAAAATTTTTTTTGCACAAGGCTTGAAGAGATTTAAGCTCTATATCAGCTGCTATGTCGACGAAATCAGTGACAAGAGGTCTAAGCTCTATATCAGCTGCTATGACTAATTCGATGAAAAACAGCAAAAGTATCGCAACAATTATACCCATTTTACGCATTTGTTAATTCTCCTTTTAAATTATTACCATAACTTTGAATATAGTAAAAAATTTTCTAAATTCAATAGCGAGGGAACAAAATGCAATTTATAGAAACATATAATTTAACGGGAATCATCATCGGGTTTGCAACATTTTTGCTTATCGGTTTTTTTCATCCTTTGGTTATAAAAGGGGAATATCATTTTGGCGTGAAGTGCTGGTGGGTGTTTTTATTGCTTGGAATTCTTGGGATTGTTGGTGCTTTGTTTTTTCATAATGTTATTGCTTCGGCTTTGTGCGGAGTTTTTGCTTTTTCTTCGTTTTGGTCTATAGGCGAGCTTTTTCAGCAGAGAAAAAGAGTGGAAAAGGGATGGTTTCCTAAAAAAGGGAAATAATCATTCCGACACCAATGATTTTGGCAAAGTTACTAGTACATTTACAGTATATTCATTTTTTTCTTGGTCAAACACTGTGCGTGTTGCTTTAATTTGAATATCTGGCATTCCTTCGCCGAGCTTTATATTATAAGATTCAGATTCCCCCTCCCATTTTCTGCCATAGTCGTTTTGATAAATATTTTTTTGATAGCTACAACCTCCAGCTAATTTTCCATTTACAAAAACATAATATAACGAAGGCTCTTCAAAATCACTTGCCTCTTTTATCTTTACTATAGATACTTCGCCTTCTATATTGGGTATGATACATATTTCAGAATCTTCCATTTTATTGCCATTTTCGCTAGTTCTAAAATATTGACGAATTCCTGTTATTTTCTCGCTGTCACTACCGGTTATTCGCCTGCTCTCGCTGCTATTGTTTGTGGATGTACGTTCAATATCACATTGAATACTAGTTGCCATATTTCCCTTTGCATCCAAAATAGCCAACTGCAATGCCGTATCTTTTGAATTAGAAGTCCAGGTTCCAACTTCGCATAGGTAATCTTTACGAAATTTTTTATTACACACATCTTCTAAATCTACTTCTGGCTCTACTTCTATATATGTTTCTACTCCTGTGAAATCTTGTTTATCAGATGTATCATAAAAGAATACCATAAACGCTATGGATAATCCGCCAAAAATCAGCAAAAGTATTGCAACAATTATACCAATTTTACGCATTTGTTAACTCTCCTTTAAAATAATTATCGCCATAGCCAGCGATGAATATAGAAAAATTTACCTTCAAAAGAAATATCTTGCAATAAATATTTTTGAATTAAATTTGCCTCCAGCATTCTTGTCAAAATATGCTATACCAATATTGCCTCTAAAACCAAAATAAAAATCTCCAAGTAAAAATCCAGCACCAAAAACAACGGAGGGATTAAACTTTTCTCTATCTACGTAAATTTCGGGATTGCTATTTACTGAAGTACTTAATGGTATGTCTAAGGAGGCTCCAGCTTCAATATATCCACCTATACGAATATTATCATCTGTTTCACCCGCAAACTCTAATGAGACTATCAATGGGATATTTATGGCAAACTCTTTTATTATTATCTGGCAAATAGTAGAACATTCGTAGTCATTAATTGTCCTATAAACTAAGTAAAATTCAGGGTTAAAAGTTAGCAGATTTACAAAGGGAATGCTCATCACTGCTCCCAATGAAAAAGCTTCGCCCGTCAAAAGAGTTGCTTCAATATTTGGATTACCAAAGTTTACATCATTCCGAAAATAAAGGCTATCAATCGTTCCACCTATTCCGAATTTTAATCTGCTGGGTTTTGAAAATTCCACACTCTTTGAAGAGTCCACGTTTCTTGAAGGTTTATCAGTGCCTTTGTGAGTGTGTTTGACTGTTTCTTTGTACTTCAACTTCACATCAACAATTTCTTTGCCCTCGCCAATCTCTATCTTGGCACACAAAGGAACAGCACCGTTGAAAGGCGTTTCGCCAACTTGCTTGCCGTTCACAAAAACAGGCTCGCTAACGGGTTCGCCATTTCTTTCAGCACTCAAATCCAAGCCGCCTTTCTTTAGCGTTATATTGTTCGCCATATCAAAAATTTCACGCTTGCCTTTGTTTATACCAACATCAAAGCCTATATTCTCATAGCACTCGTGATTTAGCCTAACTGCGTATTTGTTAGGGGAAAGCCGGATTTCACCCAGAGAATAGGATTTATCGTTTATCAATAAATTCCATTGCTTGTCTTTGCCTATGCCATCTGAATAAACTTGTTTTATTTCCAAAATACCAAAATTGGGTTTCAATTTTATAGCTATATTCTGATTATTGCTGGAAATGGAAACAATAGTATCTGCAATTTCATATTGCTCCAAATTTGCTATTATGCTAACACTGCCTTCTCTAAGCTCTACCTTGCAAGGTGTTTTTGGACATCTGGGCACACCGTCAAAACTCAAAGCTGCTCCAGTAGGTTCTGTGTTTAAATTAACCACATATCTTTTCACAACATCTAACTCATAACTGCTGCCTGTGGTTTGCACACCACTTATGCCACCTGCAAAAGAGGCATCAAAGGATTTTCCGTTAGATGCACCGGGTATTTTGTTAAACACTTCGGGAACTCTCTTTTTCACAATGGCAAGTAAGCCCCTAATATTTTCTGCTTCATCATTAAACATACCCACCAGCCCTTTAGTGCGCACACTATACAACTCAACTTTGAGCCTGATTTTATTGTCTAGTTTTCCCACACTGGCTTGCGCAACATAATCAACCTGCGCTTTTTCGCCTAAATTCACAATGCAAGAACTTTCGCTACACTCCTTGATGTAATTTTCTGCACCACCTAGTCGCTTAATAACTTCATCCTGTTTCAGCAAAACAAAGGCTTTCGTAGGCAGAACTTTCAAAGCCGCTTCGCGCATTTCATCTGTTAGTGCTCCAAGTTCATAATCACTAAGTGCGGTACCATCGGAAGGCAACACGGCAACCGAAGTTTGTTGCTGTGCAAAGGCACTAATGGCAAGTACCAAAAGGGCTAAAAGAATTTTTTTCAAAATTCACTCCACAAAACCTCTGGAAAGTCGCTACCCATTTGCCCCTTCAAAATACCCACAACTTGCAAATTTGAATCCAGTATAAGGGTTATGGGCAAGCTGGGGGTTTCGCCCTGCTTTGATAAACCAAAACTCTTGAACAAAATAACATAAGGGTCAAAATAATAGGGGAATGTGCTACCAGCATTTTTTTCTACCATATCCTTCACTTTTGTGCCAATAACTCGAATTTCCTCGCCCACATCTATCAAATATACCAAAATACCGCGCTTTTCAAGTTCGGCTTTGTTCTTTTTGAGAATGGCAAACTCTTCTCTGCACTGAAGGCAGTAGGTAGCAAAAAAGGAGAGAATCACTCGTTTTGCCCCCTTTTTTTTCACAGTTTGCTCAATGTCTTCCCTATACAAGGCATCTATGCCGTTTTTCTCCAGCACAAAGAAATATGGAATTATGCCCTGTTTCAACTCATTGGGCAGGGCTAAACGTGTTGATTTTTCGGCGAAAGAGAAAATTGGCAGCAAGGCTGCCAGCAAAATTGCTGATTGTATTATTCGCATTGCGGACTCCATTGTTTTATTTCCTGTATCCATTTATTCCAAAATTCTGCGGTTTTAAGATTATTCTGTAATTTTTCCAAGGCAAAATCGGGCTTTTGATGTGCGCCCATTGCATCGCCTTTTAGTTGAGTATATTCTGTACCATCACAAGCAGCCACGGAAAGTGTCTGAGTATAATAGCAGGTACTAAGCCCAAATTTCATAGAACATTCAGGTTCTGAATTTTTGTAGGCTAGCAAAATTCCATTGTCATCGCAAGGTGATTTTTCCATTTTTATGCCACCGGAGAGTTTTGAAAAGGCTATTTCGGAATAAATGTTTTCCTGTTCTGGGTTCCAGTGCATCTTTGAATTCTTGTGATATTCAAGGCAAGAATTGTGCATCCTTTTGTAAAAACTCTCTGCATCATTATTTGAAGGAGCATTAACCGATAATTTTTTTTGGATTTCATTAATAGAGTCGTGTAAAATTCTACCTTTACGCCATTGTTCACTCTTTGATTTTGGATTATCTTCTTGTTCGTATTCCAATGCAATTTTCTCCAAATCTCTTGTTTTTTGATTCAATTCAATTAGTTGTGTTTTTATCTCAGGGTCTCTCTTCACTTTAGAGCAAATTGATGATTTTAGCCTAGAACCGCATTTTATGATTGGTTTGGGCTGATCAGAAGCATGAAAATCCTGTTTATACATTATAAGAGTATATGCTTTGTATTCATAATCACATAATATAGCTATAGGTGGGCAAATATCTTCGTATTTATTGCGTGTTAAATCACATTGTACTTCGGCTCCGCGCCTAACTGCTTCGCCAGAGGCGGCACAAGCTTTTCTCAAAGCATCTGCATAGGCAGAATCTTTAGCTCCTTTTTCTGAATCTGAAAAGCCTTCACCCATAACATAAACATATTTTGGCGGCGGTTGCAGTTCGTTATAAGAATCTACCCATTCTGCAATAGGCGCTTTTGTACAAGACAAAAGCGCTATTGATATTATCATTAAAATGAAAGACTTGGTTTTTGCCATTTCCTATATCATTTTTACTGAGAATTCCGTATATTTTCTGCATCTTTCTTTTGATTGGCTATTTCCTCGTTCATCGAGTCCCTAAATTTCTTACGGTCATAATCCAGTTTCATAACATCCATTTCGGAAACGGTAGCCTCCACTGCATCTTTGATTGGAATTATCAAGGTTTGATATGCTATATACATACCTTGTTGATTAGTACCTATTTCCATGCAAGTACGTTGGGCAAATTTGTTCACTACCTTTTCGCTCACAGTCCGGCTAATTCTCTCAAGTGCGCTTTGGTCTATGGGCTTGCCATCTTTAGTTATTCCACCCTTACCATAACGTTCCGAAGCATTTTTAATAACACCAACAAAACGTTGTGATATATCATTAACAGAGTTCATATTAGCCTCATCAATAGCAAGCTGATGCTGAGGTTTTGGAGTTGATACACCTAAACCGCCCCAATAATCCTTGCCAGCATCATTAGCAGCAGATGCACATGGTATTGACCTCATTTGAACATCTTCGGTTTTTCTTGTTTTTGCAAGCTCCGCCTTTTGTTCTTCAAAATCTCTTTCCTGTTGGAGTCTTTGAAGTTCAAGTGCTCTTTTGACACTGTCAAGTTTAGCCTGATTTTGCAGTTTTTGAATTTCCTGCTCTTCTGGCGAAAGTTGGGGACCTGAGGTTGAGGTTTGCGCTTTGTTGCCGGCGCAACCAAATGTGAATGCCATAGCAAGCGAGAGGCTTGCCGCTAATAGAGCGAACTTGGTTTTGTTCATCTTCTAACTCCGTTTTTTGTTTTCCCGTTCTTTTTTATTCACCAAACTCCTGGGATTCACAAAGTTTGGCTAGTTTACGCCACCCGAGACGCAAATTCTTTTGGCTATTCTAACAACGCCATTTTTTAATAATCTTTTCCTTGCTGGGGAGGGGAGCAAATATTAAGCAAATTTTAGGACTAAAAACCATGCTATCACTAAGTATAATAAAAAAATCTGAATTTGTCAAGGGTAAGATTGAAAAAATTTAATTATTCAGCCTCACCTTCGGGTGCCAGCTTGCTGTCTTCTTCTTTTAGCCTTTTTGCCGCATCTTGAAAAATACCAGTTACTTTTGAACGAATACTCCAATTTTCCAATTTAGAATCAGATATAAAGCCAAAACCTTGCAAAACATCACCGGTTTCGCCCACAACACGTACGGGGCCATCTGTGCGAATTTTATCATCTAATTTTAGCCACAAAAGGGAATCTGCCCTAACCGCCGCACCTTTAGGGGAAAGGGCATAAACCCTGCCATAAGCCCTAACAAAAGTCATTCGCATATTCAAGTTTCCAGAATCTGCCCTCAAAAATGCCGCTTTTTCACCCAAAGAATCGTAAATATCTGCAAAAATTGGTTTCACAAAAATGCTATCTGAACCGCCCCAGCGTTCCAAATATGCTGTTTTCACCTTCCATGCCAACCTATTTCCCTCATATAAATCCAAAACCGTAGTGTCCGAAAAAAGCATAACAGGATGCTCCTTGGGTTCCCAAGCAACACCTTCCTCTTCGGTTTTAGTGCAACTTGCAAAAATCCATATAATGCCACTTATCAATAAAATTTTCTTCATTGTTACTTCCAAATAGTTACATTCAAATCCAAACCACGTCTTTTTATTTTTTCCATTAAACCCTCTGCATCACCAAGAATTTTGAATATTTCACGTCTCAAATCCCCTTTTTGATTTTTATCCAGAGCCAGGGAAATGGTATTTTCACCACTTTCCAAAATTTCTGCAATGGAAGAAATGCTGTTTTTAACCGCTTCTAAAGATTTTTCCAAATTTGCAAAATTTTCGCCCAGTAAATCGGCATTTTCAATGGCTCCATCCATATTTGGCTTTATTTTATCCAGAATTTCTGCAAGTTTTTCTTTTGCCTCTATCAAAGAATCTATTGAAGCCTTAGCAGAGCGTTCTGAAGAAGAAGCAAAATGCGAAACTTTGTTTCCTAATTTCTTTCCTTTTTCTGTTAATCTTTTGTAATCTTTCATTTTTTGCTCAGAAAATAAAGTGTCAGCAAGGTCATTTACAACACTAAAAATATCACTTGCTTCTTTTAATATATCTATGGCAAGTTCCCCAACGGTTGTGCTTCCCGCATCAAAATTGCCTTTAATATTAGAATTATTTGCATAATATTTTTTGGAATCTCCAAGAGTTATATCAACAACTCTTTCTCCCATTAACCCCACATTAACCAAGCGAAATTCCGAATTTATTGGGATTTTAACTTTGGAAAGTACAGCAAGTTTAGCCCATACGCAAGAATCTGTCAATTCAAATTTTTCCACATAACCTTTGGGCAAGCCATTCACATTTACATCATTGCCTATTTTCAAATTGCCAATTTCTTCAAAAGCCACAAGATAATGATTTCGGGAATGCCAAGGGCTATTTGGATGAAAAAAGAACCAAGAGCTAAAGAGCAATAGCAACAGAGAAAAAATAATGCTATAATATAGCCAAGGAATTTTTTTAGACACCTTTGTTCTCCGTTTTTTGCTTTATTTGAGTTAGCAAATAGTCGTTTATGTCTTGAGAACTGTTAATACCCTCTTTTTTCAACAGATGATCCATTGCAACTACTTCAGATATAACCGCAATATTTTTCCCGGGCAAAACTGGAATAACAACATGCGGAATATCAAGCCCTAGAATTTTATTCATTATTGTGTCTAATCCGGTACGGTTATATTGTTCGGCAACATCCCATTTTTTAAGTTCCAAAATAATATCTAAGCGTTTTTCTGTTCTAACAGCTTTTACTCCAAACATTGAGCGAACATCCACAATGCCAATACCTCTAATTTCAATATAGTGGTTAAAGCCTTGTGTTCCAGCTCCAAAAATCAAATTACCTATGCGCCTCAAATCTACGGCATCATCTCCAACAAGGCAATGCCCGCGCTCAACCAAATCCATAACACATTCAGATTTTCCAACACCGGAATCTCCTATGAACAGCACGCCAACTCCATAAATATCTATCATGCTGCCGTGAAGAAAAATTTTTCGTGCAAAATAATTTTCCAAATGCCTTTGCAATGGTCTTGCAAAATTTATGGTTGGCAAATCTGTTACCACAAGAGGAGAATTTGTTTTTTCGCACATATCTATGAGTTCTCTGTGAGGTTCAAGACCGTGCGTTAAAATCCAAAGCGGAGATTTATAGTTTGAAAGCCTTGAAAAAATTTGTTCTCTATTGTTCTCGCCCACAGATTCCAAATAATTCCATTCCGTGTGCCCTAAAAGCTGTATATGTTCATTTGCATAATCGCCAAAAAATCCAGATAATGCAAGACCAGGTCTATGTAAATCCACGCTCGTTATTTCTGAATCCATAAATTGATTTTTTAAATATAGTTTAAGTTCGGTTCCGTGCATTTTTAATAGTTCATTTACGCTTAGAGGTTTAAGCGATTTTTCTGGAACCAGCGACAAATCTTTATAGTTCATTTTGCTGCCTCACTTGCTTTTTGAAAAGGCTTTATAAGCCCAAGTTCACCAAAAACCGCCGCACTTCGTTCAGCATAATCTTTATTTCCTGTTATTTCTGCCAAGCGAAGCAAAATGGTGGCTGATGTAAAATATTGTTTTTTTTCTACAGAGAGTTTCAAGGCATTTTCGTAAAGTTCTTTGGAGTTTTCACCTTTTAAATCTGCTACCTTTGCTTTGTAAAAAGCCAGTTGACCCGGAGATTTACATTTGCTTATTTTTTTTATATAAGAATCAGCTTCGCTGTTGTTTTTGCTCCCTGCGGCAGCTACGGCAGCTTCACCCAAAAATACGGCAGAAGCTTTTTTAAAAGAATTTCTGTTCGCTATTTCAAAAGCGTTTCTGTGTTCGCCTTGCAAATTGTAAAATTCCATATATGCTTTGTAAAAATCTTCCTTGCTTTTTTCGTCTAAAGAATTTATCCTAACTTTTTCAAATATTTTTTTTGCTTCTTCGTATTCCATTGCATGTGTTACAAGTGTTGCCATAGATATTAAAATTCTGCCCTCTGCAACCAAATCCGCTTCTTTTTTGGCTTCTTTAAGGGCAAGCTCATATTGATTATATGCTGCACTATAGCGACCTTGCGAAAAATATTTTTTTGCTTGGTAAGCATAATCTCCAGAAGCCGCAAAGATTGTCTGAACCCCGATGACCCCGATTAATAGGATTTTTACCATGTGTCCTCCAGTAGAGGGATGGAGTCTTTTTTGGGAATATTACTGCGCAAAAACCAAGATTTCGAGAGTCCGCCCATAAAGTCGTCTGCCCTGTTGAGGGTTTGCGAACCATCTGAGATTATATTGCCTGTTGTTCCCATTACGGTGTTCAAATTGTTGACCATATTGCCAACATCGCGCAATGTGGTATCTAGCGAGTTCATTAAAACAGATGCCCTATTGGTTAAGCCGTTTAAATTGCCAACCAACCCAGTAAAGCTTGTGGTTATGGTATCTGCAAAAGCCGAGGCTTTTGGTATGCCTCCGTTTAGATTTTTAAATACATCATCTATTCTAAACAACACCCCATTTGACTCTGCCAACAAGCCATTTAATCTCCTTGTTCCATAATCCAGTTGGTTATATAAAGAGCGAGAACCTAGCAATGCACCAATAGACGTGTTTGTGTCCACAACCATTTTCAAAAGCATATCTGCCGCCACAACCAGCTTGCCTATGCGGTCTATAAGCTCATTGGCTGTTTTTAAAACTGTTTCAATATCTTGTGCTGTGCCTGCTATTAAATAATCTCCATCAGATAAAACCTTATTGCCCATTTGTGAAATATCAATATTTACAACTCGCTCAGATATTATGTTCTGGTCACGAGTAGCATATACAATGGATTTATTTGTAATCCAACGTTTATATTTAACATCTAGTATTAATTTTAATCTAACATGGCCGCTTTCGGTGAGCGAAATTTCTTCAACATTTCCTATATCAACTCCGTTTATTTGCACATTTGTGCCCTTGCGAAGCCCTTGCCCAGAAACCAAATCGCAATAAAGATTATATTCCTTTTTCCCAAGAACGCCATCTTGCTGCAATTTAGACACAAGAATAAATACCGAAACACATATAACAATGGCAATCACCGCTCCCACGAGCAAACCAGAAAGCTCTGACCAGTCTATATAACGCAACAGTTTGACCATTATCCTTTAATGTAGAAAATACTATATTACCTCCAATGTCACTATCACTCTACGATACCACCCTAAGAGACGGCAACCAGGCCAGAGGTATAAATTTTTCCCTTAACGATAAAATTAGAGTTGCTCATTTGCTAAACGATTTTGGCGTGGATTATATAGAAGGCGGCTGGCCCAATAAAGGCAACCCCACAGACGAGAAATTTTTTAGGGTTATTCGCAAAGAACATATTTCAAATTCAAAAATTGCCGCATTCGGTAGCACAAGGAGGCCTAAAATCAAAGCCGAACAAGATTCCATATTGCAACATTTGGTTAAAAGCGAGGCTCCTGTTAAAACCATATTCGGAAAATCTTGGGATATACATGTTAGCGAGGTTATTCGCACCGAGCTGGAAGAAAATTTGGATATGATAAGCTCTTCCATAGAGTTTTTGAAAACACATTCGGAACAGGTTATCTACGATGCGGAGCATTTTTTTGATGGCTACAAAGCCAACCCAGAATATGCCTTGAAAACCATAAAAAGGGCAGAAAAAGCCAAAGCGGAATACATTGTTCTTTGTGATACCAATGGAGGCACTCTTCCTTGGGAAATTGAAAAAATTGTTAAGGATGTTCTTAAAAATGTGAATTGCAAAATTGGAATACACTGCCACAACGACACAGGCCTTGCGGTTGCGAATTCCCTGAGCGCGGTTGTTGCCGGAGCAATTCACATTCAGGGTGTTATAAACGGCTATGGAGAGCGTTGTGGAAATGCAAATTTAATAACCATTGCCGCCGACCTTTGCTTGAAAATGGGCTATGATATTAAATGCAAAAACAATTTGCAAAAGCTTCGCTATTTTAGCCTTGCAGTTGACGAAGTGGCAAATGCGCAAAGCGATATTCGCGCTCCTTATGTGGGCGAAACAGCCTTTGCACACAAGGGCGGCGCACATATAGACGGTGTGCTTAAAATTGCACATAGCTTTGAGCATATTAACCCCGAAGTAGTTGGAAACACAAGGGAATTCATAACCAGTGACCAAGCCGGAGGTGCGCTGATTGCAGAAAAACTCTCTAAAATTTTGCCCGACATAAATAAAAAATCACCAGTTGTAGCAGAACTCTTAGAAATTGTAAAATATAAGGAAAACCAAGGATTTGCATTTGATACCGCCGGAGCTAGCTTTGAAATGCTCTCTCGCAGGCATCTTGGTCTTTTCAAAGATAAATTCAAACCTCTTGGCTACCGTGTAATAGAAGATATGGGCGAAGACGGCCTTCATGTTTCTGAAGCCTCTGTTAAGCTGCAAATAGGCAATAAAATAATGCACGAAGTTAGTGAAGGCGATGGCCCTGTAAATGCTCTAGATATAGCGCTCCGCAAGGCCTTAATTAAGCATTTTCCGAGCATTGCCGCTGTGAAGCTAGATGATTACAAAGTGCGTGTTTTGGGCAGTAAAGTTGGAACAGATGCCTACGTGCGAGCTTGGATAACATTTGGAGATGGCAAAGAAAGCTGGCATACCGCAGGTGTTAGCACCAATATTATTGAAGCCTCTTGGCTTGCTTTGTTAGATGGGATTAATTACTATATTCTATTAAGTGAACTGAGGAATAATCAATGAGCGGCGAAATTTGCATAACAAGACAGCCTATAATTAACAATAAAAAAGAATTATTTGCTTATGAATTTTTGTTTAAAGGCAATCTTGAATACAACATGAACACTAAATTTCTCATAGACAATATAATGAATAATCCCGGATTAGAAAAGATGAAAGGAAAAACTCAGGCATTTTTTAAATGTGATTATGATTTTCTGCTCAGTGAAGCTTCGGGTAAATTAAATCCAGAAATGTTTGTTATGGAAATTTTGCCAACAATATTGGTGGACAATAAAGCCGTGGAAGCCGTTAAAGAATTGCACGAAAAAGGTTTTAAAATTGCACTAGATGATTTTGACCTCAACAAAGAAAACTCTGCGCTCATTTCACCCATTATCCCATGCCTTAGTTTTTGCAAGCTAGAATATCAAAAATTCAAAGAATCCGAAATTTATTCCAAGCTAGTAGAAATTTTTCATAAATATAAAATTCAGGTTATATCAGAAGGCTTAGAAACTATGTCTGATTTTAAGCATAGCAATCAAGTAGGTTCAGATCTTCATCAGGGCTTTTTTTTTGCAAAATCAGAAACAAAAACCACCATCAAAATGAAAATAGATACGATGGGAGCTTTGCATGTTCTCAATCGAATATCTGGCAATTATTTAGACCAAGATTTAGGTGTTTTGGAACAGGAATTCAAAAAATATCCAGATTTAACCGTTAATTTGTTAAAATATTTGAACTCGGCACATTTTGGAATGCGCACTGAAATAAAAAACATTAAGCACGCCTTAACCATGCTTGGAATTTCCAAATTAAAACGATGGCTTTTAATTCTAGCTTATGATACCAATAAAGAGATAAGCCTCGATCGCTCACCACTTTTGATAAATGCAATGATGCGTGCCAGCTTTTTTGGGGGAATAGCAAAAAGACTGAAATGGTCAACCGATAGAGCAGAAAAAGCATATTTAATGGGTTTAATAAGCCATTTAGATGCTCTTTACGAAACATCTTTTGAAAACATATTGGAGCAAATTTCACTTGACCCAGAAATATCAAAAGCCTTGCTAGACGGAGAAGGAACTATGGGATTATTGCTCAACATAATTTCTGTTATTGAACACGGAGATATGGAAAGTGCAACCGATGCCATAAACTCCTTAAATCTCACTCAAAAAGATGTAAACGAATGTCTGATGGATGCTTATACAAGTTCTTTGTCAATTGTGTGAAAACTCCAAATACCACTCAGCAAAATACTTAATACCCATTTCCAAAGATATTTTAGGGCTATATCCCGTAGCTTTTTCTAACGCAGAAGTATCTGCCCAGGTGACAGGCACATCTCCCGCCTGCATAGGCAAAAATTCTTTAATCGCTGTTCTTCCCAATTCATTCTCCAAAATCTCAATAAAGCGCATCAAATCAACAGGCTCCCCTCGCCCAATATTAAAAATCCTGTTAATCCTTAAATCCTGAGTATCATGGTTCAGACAATCCAACACCGCAATAGTCCCATTAACAATATCATCTATATATGTAAAATCCCTCTTCATATTTCCATTGTTGAAAACTTTTATGGGTTTACCTTCCAAAATATTTTTTGCAAATAACATAGGTGCCATATCTGGTCTGCCCCAAGGTCCATAAACGGTGAAATAACGCAACCCTATTATGTTCAAGCCAAATAAATGCGAATATGTAGTAGCCATCAATTCACAAGATTTTTTTGTAGCAGCATATAAGCTAACGGGATTATCTGTTCTATCTTCTGTACTAAAAGGAATTTTAGCATTATCTCCATAAACAGAACTGCTGCTTGCAAATACAATATTTTTCACCCCAAAATTTCTGCAACACTCAAAAATATTCAAAGTCCCGGTTATATTGCTATCCACATAAGCCTGAGGATTTTCCAAAGAATAACGAACCCCCGCCTGCGCCGCCAAATGCACCACAGCATCTATTTTGTTATCTTTAAAAACACCCGCCAATTTCTCTTTATCGCAAATATCAATCCTGTAAATCCTCAAATCGGGAGAATCGGGGTTCAGACGTTTCAACCTAGCCTCTTTCAACCCCACAGAATAATAATTATTCATATTATCCAAACCTATAACCTTATCGCCTCTTTGCAATAATTTGGCAGCCACCGCATTACCAATAAAGCCAGCTACACCGGTTACAAGAATATTCATAGTGAAAATATAAAAAATTCTATATTACATGTTATGGTTCCCAATAGAGTTTTTTTTGTATGGTATGGCAATAAACTACCGCTTTCAACCGGACTTGCAATACTCTCTACCAAACAAGTTCAAAAACCAGAAGAAACTATTTTATACATAGAAAGCAAAGAAGATGAAATGTGCGGAGAAGGCTATGATTTAATAAAAAATGAACCGGGCATCACGCTAAAAAAAATAGATGATTCCATATTTGCAGATTTAGGAGATAAAGGCATTTGCAGCCATCTCTATAAACTTCTCAAAAAACCTGTGTCAAAAACAAATTTATTGCGTTATGCCCTTTTGTACAAACAAGGCGGAGTTTATTTAGATACCGATATAATAACCGTTAAACCCTGGAACGATTTGCTGCAAAATAAAGGTTTTTGTGGGCTTGAGCCAGTGGCATTTCCGCAAAAATTATATGCTTCCAAAAATCCCCTGTTTTATTTGCTCGCTTGGATTCGGTTTTTTTGGAGACTTTTTTGTGTTTATCTCCCGCATGGAGAGCAAATATTCAGGCCAACAGAAAAATTCTTTTCCCTTTGTGCCAATGGGGCAATTTTGGGTTCAGAACCTAAGAATGAATTTTTTGAAAAAGCCTTTGATGCGATAAATGAAATGGATGAAAAAGAGCAATTGAAACATTATCGCTTGGGTACTCATATTATGCAAAAAACAACCGGAAATAAATCTTCAGAAATTATGGAAACCTTCCCCCCCGCATATTTTTATCCTGTGGGACCTGATATAAGTGTGCATTTATTCCGCGATGGTTCTGCAAAACGCTTGGATAAAATTTTATTGCCGCAAACCCGAATTATACATTGGTATAACAGCGTTGAGAAAAAATATTTGCGACAGCAACTGAATTTAAAATGGATAGAGGAACATCCTACTTCTGCTTTTGCCAAACTGGCACGTGATATTATTGATTTCCCAAAATGAAATTTACCGCTTTTTCCAAATCCAGCTTTTGCCTTTCGCTCACGATTTTATAATGCTCTGTGGCACGGGCGGAATATTTTTCATAAATATCTCTGTCTAAAAGCTGAATTATGCGATTTTTAATTTCGCTCACATTATATGGGTCAAAATAGATGGCGGCGTTTTGGCAAACTTCTGGAATGGAGCTTGTTCCGCTTGCAGCAACAGGAACCCCATAGCGCATACTTTCCATTGGCGGGTAGCCAAAACCTTCGTTTAAAGAGGGGTAAATGAAAGCATAAGCGTTTTTGTGCAGAGATAATAATTCTGCCCTATCTATATAGCCGAGAAAAATAAATTTATCTCTGTTTTTCAAATTTTTTTCAAAAATTTTCCTTTTGGCAACTCCGGTCAAAATAACCTTGAAATCAATATCTTTTCTTTTGGAGAATAACTCATCAAAAGCCCAAACTGCCCGTAAATTATTTTTTTCCCACCTAGCAGAGCTTGTTAAGAGAAAATATGTTTTTGGCAAAATTCCATGCGGCAAATCGCCCGCTTCGTTTTCTTCCATAAATGGAGAATAGCAAACGATAATTTTACTTTTTGCTAAATGCGGATAAAAAGAAATTATGGATGCTTTGGAATGTTCCGAAACAGTTATGTATTCTGCATTTTCAACATAAGCCTGTTTATCATATTTTTTTTTAACCATTCTTTTAAAAATATTTTTAATAAAGCCTTTTATTTTAAAGGTATTATAGTAGTTATAATTGCTTATGCCACAATCTGCCATTTCAAGCATTCTAAGGCCATGCCAGGTCATTAAATATCTGTTCACTTTTAATTGCCTTTCGCTGTACAAAGGCGTGTAAAATGTATCTATATGCTCTTTCTCTATAACTTCTTGCGGTGAAATTTCGTTTATATCGTAAATTTTTATTCCAGATTCCAAAATTTTTGGATTTATGTACGATTTGCTGTTATAAATGCCTATGAAATCCACAGTTTTCTTTAGCAGAGCAAAAAAAATTACTTCACCATAATAACCACCGCCGTGAAATTTTATGTTATCTGCTCTTGGCTGAATTTCAGTTAAATCGAATAGAACTTTCATAGCAACAAATATAGTAATATTTTCTATATTACAAACCACAATGAATATAATCATTAATAGTTTGTTAAAATTTCGTACAAATTTGTTGTTAAGAATACAACGAAAATTTCATAGATATTCAAAATCAAATAATGAAAATGAATTAAAACTGCCGCTTGCTATTTACTACAGAATTAGTGATGCCGGTTATGCCAAAACAAAGCCGACATATATAAATAATGAAAATTGTTTGCGCAATGCTGTAAAAAATTTTCCCATTGAAAGCTGCAAATGGACAATTATAGCGGATAATTGCTCAAATGAAACTACGCAAATGATAAAGAAATATATTCCCGAACAATCTATTCACGCTGTTTCGGTTGGGCATGGAGCGGGTACATTTAGATTAGCTTATCAAATGGCTTTGGAACTAGATGATAACACACCCGTATATTTTCTCGAAAACGATTATCTGCACAAATCAGGTTCGTACGAGGTTCTATTAGATGGGCTTTCGCAGCCTTATTCTTACGTCACGTTGTATGACCATCCCGATAAATACGATAATAGGCATTTTGCCGTAAAAAATGGAGGAGAAAAAACTCGCGTACTTATTGGCAAATATTCTCATTGGAAAATTGCACATTCCACAACCATGACATTTGCCAGCAAAGTAAAAACATTAAAGCAAGACTTAGCCATATTTAACCGCTGGACACAGACAAAACACCCGTATGATTGCCAAATATTTGTGGAACTTGCACGTAAAAACCATTTGGTGATAAGCTCATTGCCCGCTTTTTCAACGCATGGGGAAACTGCTTTTTTGGCTCCGCTGGTGGAATGGGATAAGATAGCGTTGGAGAGTTGTGTATGATTTACCATAGCACAAGAGTAGAAATGGTTGATTTTTTACCAAACGAATATTCCAATGTTTTGGAAGTTGGTTGCAATGAGGGAAATTTTAGGCAATTTGCAATCAAACAATGCGAATACTGGGGCATTGAGCCATTTGAAGAGGCGGCAAAAATTGCCAAAACAAAAATGGATAAGGTTTTAGTTGGATTTTATGACAAAATTGCAAATGAAATTCCCGATAATTATTTTGACTTGGTAATTGCCTGCGATGTTATTGAGCACATGGAACAGCCTTGGAATTTTTTGCAATCTATAAAAGGGAAAATGACAGCAAATGCCTCTATTGTACTTTCTATTCCCAATGTTCGCTATTATGGCAATCTCAAAGAGTTATTGTATAAAAAAGATTGGAAATACAAGGATTGGGGAATTTTGGATATAACGCATTTGAGATTTTTTACAAAAAAAAGCATAATTCGTTTGTTAAACGATAATGGTTTTAAAATAGAGAAAATCCAAGGAATAAATCCCACAAAATCTTTAGAACGGTATTTGCCTACATACTGGTTGCATAGAGTTATTCTCGGTTCCGATATAAAATATGGGCAATTTGGCGTTAAAGCGAAAATAAGGTTGTCGTAAATGGTTAATGTAAAAAAAACGTCTTTTTATTTAACGGGCTTTAGGCTTGTTAGGGCTTTTTTGGGAATAGCCTCGGTATTGCTTACGGCTCGTTTTTTTGGAGCCAGCAAAGAACGAGATTTCTTTGTTTTGGCAATGACAACGACTACAGTTTTGCCAGCTTTGACATTCGGTGCTTTGAGTGAGATTTTCAGAGCGAAATTCGTTCATATAAGGGAAACTTTAAGTTTGGAAAAAGCAGTTGCTTCTGCGAGAACTTTAATATGGGGCATACTTTTTATTTCTCTTTCCATAGTTGCCCTAGGAGTTTTTAAAGCAGAATTGCTCGCCACAGCTTTTTCTGAAAATATTTCAGAAAATTCACTTAGAGAGCTTGCCTTTATGATTCGTTTAACCCTCCCTATCATGATTTTTTCACAGCTCAGTGCTTACTGGAGCAGGGCATTGAATTGTTTTGAGTCTTTTTATGTTCCAGAGGTTGTTGGAATGGTATCTAGCATAATAGAAGTCATTTTAATAGTCTGTTTCGCTCCACACATAGGTATTTATTCTTTGCTCGTTTCCAGTTATTTCAGCAATATTTTACTCCTTTCTGCCGTTTTGTTTTTGCTGCATAAAAAATGTCCTGATTTTTTTAGCTTGAAGATGGAATCTTTTTTGGCTATAAAACCTTATATTATTGCAGCCCTTCCATTTTGGGTTGGCAATTTGCTAGGGCAAGTTACCACAATCGTAGAAAAAAGATTCAGCTCTGGTTTTGGCATAGGCAATGTTGCTATTTTGGATTATGCACAAAAACTGCTCTCTGTTCCGCAGTCAGTTGTTTTTAGCGTGGTCGCTTCGGTTCTAGTCCCTGTTCTCGCAAAGTATTTTGCAAATAATTGTAAAAATGAATTCGCAAATGAAAGCCTTTCTTTCTATAGATTCATTCTCATTCTATTCGCTCCTTTCTCATTTTTAATGTTTTTCTGCTCCAATGAAATTGGGAATTTGCTCTTTGCTAGCAAAGTTTCACCACAAGAAATTCATAAATTCGCAGTTGCAGTTTCCATTTACGCTTTTGGGCTTTTTGGAGTTATACATTATATTGTTTTTATGCAAATACTTGTGGCAAAAGGGGAAAATGCTAAAGTTTCCCTTGTTATAGCATTAAATTTAATTGCGATTGTTTCCTGCAATTTACTGTTTGCTTATCGCTTTGGCATTTGGGGTTTTGCCGCTAGTTGGAGTATATGCCATTTTATAAGCGGTTTGATTCTTATGTTTATGTCAAAAATTAACCAAAAAGATATTACCATTTCAATTTTTAAAATTATTATGCTTTATTTGTTTTCCTTTGGTTTGTTCTTTTTGATAAAAAATATTTTTTATACTTTAGGAGATGTGTTTAAAATTATATTGAGTTTATTAGTTTTTGCAATTATTTTGCTTATAGGGCTTTTTGTATTCAGGTTTGAAGAGAGGAAAAAAATATGGGCGAAAATATTTTGACAATACCAAAAAAAATTCATTATATATGGCTCAGTGACGAGCCTCTACCGCATTTGCATAAGCTCTGCATTGAATCGTGGAAAAGGCATTGCCCTGATTATGAAATTATTCATTGGAATATGGAAAAATGCAAGGAAATAATAGAGAAAATTAAATTTGTACGCGAAGCCGTGGAACTGAAAAAATGGGCTTTTGCAAGCGATTACATCAGGGCTTGCGCGGTTTATAGCAAAGGCGGAATTTACTTAGACAGCGATGTTTATCTCTTTCAAAATTTTGATGAATTTTTAAAGAATGAATTTTTCACAAACATAGAATTCACCGTGCATTTCCAAAAAAACAAATCTTGGAAAATGCTGGATGCAAATGGCGTAAAAAAAGACAAATCAAAAATCGCTTTGCCTGGGCTTGCCTTGCAAGCGGCAATTTTTGGCGCAAGGGCAAATCACCCATTCTTAAAAAGCTGCATGAGTTATTATGAGAACAGCGATTTTATTTTGCCGAACGGAAAATTGAACATTGAAAATATATGCCCCTTTGTACATGCGCATATCGCACAGGAATACGGTTTTTTATATAAAGATAAATTGCAAAACTTGAAGGAAGGAATGACTATTTACCCAAGCGATGTGTTTTTGCCTAGTTGCATAAAATCAGAATTTAAGCCGTTTGCTATACACGTAACTAGTGGCAGTTGGAGACCGTTTTTGCAAAAGTTAATTCGGTTCATAAAACGTACACCGCGAAAATCTACAGAAGAGAGGTTAAAGGAATATGAAAATAAAACCCCACTAAAACTTCAAGGAAATTAATTATAATGAGGCCCCTCATTTTCATAACCATTGCGGCCATGATATTGCAAACAGTAATGCTCATGCTTTTTTGGGCATTGCCCGATGCTCTTGGGCTTTCAATGCGGCAACATTTTCAAGAAAAAGAACTTTGGCAACTTTGCATGGCACTAGGAGCAATTATGTTTATGTCTTCCTTTTTTGCATTTTGGCAATGGAAGTGGCAAAGTAGTCTAGTTCCTGCCCGTTTGCTTGCCATTTTTTTAGGTTTTTATTTTGCGGTTGCTGTTGTTGATTATGAGGTTTTGCGTTTTAGCCACCAACGGCTTTCATATTCATTTTTGCGGACATATTTTCATATATCAAATATTTTTGACAACACTACCATTTCCATATTAGAAGGAGATACAAGGGGAACTGCGCTGTGGCTATCATTGTTATTTTTGGGACTTGCAGGCGGTATTTTGGTGGCTATTTTTCTTCCAAAACTTAAACATGTAAAACCTTTCAGTATCAAAACTCCGCTTATTCTTTTGATTTCTGGAATTGTTCTCTCTTCAATTCCGCTCATTTTATTTTTAAGCGGTGCAAGGGGAACTAAAACAATTCCAATAATAAATGTTCCAGTTAATATGCGCTTCACACTAGGCAGGCACACTCTAACCGCACCAATTTTGCATATAGGTGTTTTGGAAATTTTTGAAAGATTTAGAGACAACTATAAAATTACAGAAGAAAATATCAAAGATTTATACGCATTCCTCCCGCCAGAGTTTTCTGTATATCGCCCTAATCAGGTGGAATTTCCCGCATTTCACAACGCACCAACTCACGAATACAAGGCAAAAATTCCATATAGCATAATCCTAGTTTTTGGTGAATCATATAAAGGTAGAATTTTTAACCAAATGCTTTCTGGCGACACAACCCTTGCACCAAATTTATGGAAACTCGCAAAAGGCGGTGGACTTTGGTTCAAAAGTGCATTCAGCGGAGGCTACCCCACCGTTAGAGGAACAACATCAACTTATTTGGGTTTCCCTTCACATCCCAACCGAGACGTGCCTAGTTTTTATGCTTCAAATAATTTCACAGGTTTCCCAGAATTATTAACTAATTATTCAAAAGTGTATATGACCATTTCCAATCCTATTTTTGACCATACTTTGCCATTTGTGACAAGATTTTTCAATAATTGGCAAACTACAAGCGACCCGGAAATTGAAGGAACTACAGATAGTTTGGGAATTGATTTAACGATTCATCTGCTGAACAATTTGCCTACAGATAAGCCATATCTTTTGGTATATAACACAGCCGCAACACATATTCCGTTTTATGGTTACCCAGACAATTTCGCTCCAAAACCAGATAATGCAATGATAAGATACAGAAATGCAGTGAAATATACAGATAACCAATTTGGGCGTTTACTTGAGTACATTTCTACACGCTCCGATTTTGAACGCACAGTGGTAATAGTTTTAGGCGACCACGATACCCCTGTAGATTCTGTTGATTACGCATACCCACAACCAATTGGCGTTTCTGCTGCACAGATTTTTTTGGGCATATTTTCACCAGACACAAATCTTTTTCAAGGGCTAAAAATTCGCGATGACGTTGCTTCGCAGTTAGATATTGCGCCTACAATTTTGGATTTGGCACAGGTTAGAAGTGAAAATCATTTTTGGGGCTATGATTTGCTAACAGAGGAACGCCCCGCCGAACAACCTGCATTATTCTTTTCTGAGAATGCGTATTTTTTGGGTTTTAAAGATTTTGTTTTAACAGGTGGGCTTGAAAGAGGAGAAATTTTTATAGGGAAAAATGGTTTTTCCCCAACTACTGATAGTTTATCTCTAGCTTGGAAAAAACACTCCGTTGGTACAAGCAAAATCTTGCGCTCGCTTTTGCGAGATGACAAAATGCAACCCTAAGCCAAATTAAAGCGAGGCGGTGAAAAGATAACCGAGAACTTGTTTTGCGCAGCTACCATAAATAATTTTGGAAATTTTTATTGCATGATTTATATTTGACAGACGGTAAAATATGGAACGGTTTGAGTGAAATTCAAATGCCTTTCGCACAATAGCTAGAATTTCCTCATTCAAATTTTTATTATTATCTAACATATATTTAACAAAATTTCTCATACGGTTTTTGCGAATTTCCCTGCTGTGATGTGTGCTTGTCACTTGTACAGAATGTTTTCTCCATTTTGTTATGACCTCATTTATATAGATAAATTTATTCTCCGCTATTGCATTGGTTGCCAATGCCCAATCATGAGCATATTCGTCTTTTTCTATTGGAAAATATGTTTCTGCTGCTTGCCTGCTTATCATCTGGGATGCTCCCTGATACATATTGAAAGCATAGCATTGGTAAATCAATCTTTTAATTTGAGAGCTAAGATTTTCGGCCTGATAATTTGTTGGCTGCAACAAATTTAAAAGAGCTTCATTTTCAAAAAATCTCTGCGCTCTGCCTGCGCACACAAAATTTTCACCTATATTTTCTTTCAATGCCTGCAAATGATTGGACAGCCAAATATCGTCTTGGTCGCTGAATGCTATAAACTCTCCTTTGCAAAGAGAAACCGCTTTGTTAAAATTTTCTCTATACCCCAAATTTTTCTCGTTTTTGTATATGCGAAACCTGCTATCTTTATTCTCATACTCTTTTAATATTGATAATGTTAAATCATTTGAAGCATCATCGCAAATCACAATTTCAAAATCATTTTCTGTTTGTACCAAAATTGAATCCAGTTGCTCCCGAATGTATTTTTCGCCGTTATATGTAGTCATCGCTATTGAAATCATAACATTCCCAAATAATCTGCAATTATAATTTTAGATTTCCCTATATTTGCCAAAATAGAATTTTCATCTGCTAATTTACGTTCAGACAAGTTTTTTACTATTTCTGGTAAATTTTCCACATTTTCTTTTTTCACAAAAATTCCAATATCATCACTCACGTCTATAAGCCATTCATTATGCTCATATTCATCGTTTGAACCGCTTTCCAAAGAAATTACAGGTCGCTTAAAAGCCAAGTAAAAATCCAAACGAACTCCGCTCAACTCACTGATTAAAATATCTGCCTTAGCCAAAACAGATAAATTATCTATTTCGGAACTAAATGGAATATTTGTCAACTCTTTTTGCAAATTCTTTATAAATTCTTTTTCGTATATATAAGAATATGGATGCGGACGGACAATCACATTGTAGCCCGCACTTGCCAAGTTTAAAATAAATTTTGAACCGTAGGTTTTTAAAATACCACGCTCTCCCCATGTACTTGCTACCAAAATGGTTTTTCCATCTGTATTGTTTTGCAAACTTTTTGCTCTTTCAATTAGAGAATCCAAATAAGGCAATCCGGCGAGAATAATTTTTTTAGATTCAAATAGCTTTTCATAATGAGTTTGATGCAACAAAATAGTATCGTAGTTATCCAAGCCGCCTTTTTTATAACCAAGACCAAGTGCATGAAAGAGATGTATAAGATTTTTGCAGTTCTTAGGTTTTTTAATAGGATAGCCCGGACTTCCTATATTTGGAGTTGTAGCGAGAATATTCTTTTCTCTTAGGTTGCTTATAGCAGAATAGCCTTTATTTCCCGTGCCTACAAACTTCACTTTAAATAAAGAAAAATCAGCCTCTGGATTTCCATAACCATAAAGCTCCAAAGCCGGATCATTTATATCCATTGTGTAATAAGCAAATTTTATTTTTCTCTTTATCAATTCTTCCACAATATCCTTGAAATAAATCCAATACATTTTCCCTTCGCTGAAAATTGCCAAGTCACATTCAAACACATCTGGTTTTTGCCCTTTAATCCTATAAAAAAGATTTTTGGCAAAATAAACAACACTTCCAATAATGCCAAATAATGCGGCAAACAGAGCATTGCCCGTACCTGGGTCTAAATAGCCTTTTTTATTTCCGAAATTCATTTTGTTTCTCCTTTGTAAAAATCCTTGTAAAAAACACCTTTGTCGAATTTGTGAAACCCTAACCTCAGTTCACTATTTTGAACTTTGTATTTCAATGGAATTTCGCTATCAAAGAGATAGGCAAAAACAATTGGAAATATATCTTGTGAAACATTGAAATCACCATCGTATTTTTCTGCTTTTTCCCTATTCGGCCAGCGTACTGCCATAAATGCACCAAATACATCGCGGAATTTCATATAATCGGTTTTATTGAAATCGTAGTTTTTGGGAAATCGTTTTCCATCATCCAAAAAAAATCCGCCGTGGTCGCTCATAAAGATTACTATCGCGTTGTTATTCTCTTTTATCATTTCTATCTCTTTTTTCATTGAATCAAGACATTCATTATATAAAGGAATATAATTTTGCAATTCTTTTTCCGTAGTTCCCAAACCTTGAGAAGAATGCCCAGGGCAACCTTGACCCCACATAAAAATTTTATTTTTCTCAAAATTGTTCTGCATAAATTTAGATATGCTAATCATGTGAGAAGCAAGTGAACCTTGAGCCAAATCAGAATTTAAAGTTCCGTTCAATATGTTTTTCAATACTTGGTTTTTTATTTTAACGGTCCCTTCGTTGTCATAATATATAGAGTCATAATATTCATATCCTCTAAATGATTGGTCATAAGGATGAGGTTTGAGAAGGTAGGTGGTATAGTTATTTTTTTGCAACAATATATTTGTTATACTATTACCACTAGTAACTGTTTTGAAATAACCGCTGTGAAAACCTCTGTCAAACTTTGGGTCATTTATATTTTCTGCATAAATAGCAGTTGTGGTATTATTATATTTAGGCAGAATATCTGTTCTCATAGCCAAAACACTTGCCATTGCTGTAATTGTGTTATATCCCATTGAATAAACATTATATATTTTAAATCCATTCTCTTCAAAAACATCCATTAGACCATCGTAAGGCATGTCAAAATATTTTGCATAATCACTATGTGGAAACGCATCGTGCATAAAAAGATAAATGCTAGTGGAATCTTTTAATTCAAGTTTAGCCAACTCTTCTGGAATTTGAACTTTTTTAGAACTTAATTCTTCTGCAGACTTGGAACCAAAATTTACATTTCCTGCAAAAAATAAAATCCAAGCAGAAGCCATCAATGAAAATGCCATTATAGCTCCCTTTTGCTTTATAGCCGAACTTACAAATATAAAAACCACAACGAACAAAACCAAAAACGATATCCATAAACCGCTTGCATAATACGTAACTTCTCGAACTAGCGGCAAAAACATAAGTGATAAAATAAACGAAACAGAGAATTTTGGATGTAAAAACAATGACAGCATAACGGAAAAAAGAAAAAGAGCTATGACATAAATAAATAATTCAACTCTGTCAAAATAAACCGTATTGGATTTAAAAATCAAAATTGCAGGAAAAGCCATTACACTTATGTTTAGAATTATATTATTTTTAAATTTAGAACCTGAAAAATATATCTTTGCTTTTTTTATGAATTTATAAATTATTAAAAGAGAAAATATAACAAAAATTTCATATACCGCTTTTCCTATAAAAATACAAAATATGCTATGAATTGAAAGCACCAACATAAATTGCCATATAAAATCAAAATTCCATACGGTAATGTTTTTGATTTTGGGTATTGGATAAACCATTAAATATCTTATAAAATTGAATAACTGGTTGAAAGTCCAATAAATTAAGAGTGCCGCAGGGCTTGTATATAAAAGCACAAAAAATACCATAGCTATGAATATACCTTGCTGACGTTCCTTGCTATTTGGTTGTGAAGAAATGAAAACCGAACATAGATTTATGAGAGTCATTAAAAAGGGAAGAGCATTAAAGCCATTAAAAAATTTATCTGGATAACCGAGCCATATATCCTTTAGCGGACTGTAGTTGCTAAGTGCTTCGTATGCTACTATTAAAATTGGTATTTGAATAAAAAGCGAAGCCAACGAGCGAAGAGCATAAAACGGATAATAAGAAAATGAATTGTAAAGCTCACTCAATTGAAAATGCCTAGTTTTGGAGTCTTTTATAGTGTTTATTTTTTGAATAAAGGGTTCCAATCTCTGTTTTATTGTACGTTCTTTGTTTTCTAAAATTCCTGTTAAATAATAAAATGGAGCAAGACATGCACTAACAGCAAAGGATAGAAGAATAAGAGAAATAATATAAGAACCAGTTAGCTCATAAAAATAAGCTAAACACGAATTAATTGCAAATTCAAGTAAGTGCATTAGTTAATCACCCTCCTTTGTAAAAATCCTTGTAAAAAATGCCTTTATTGAACTTGTGCGACCCAAGTCGCAGCTCGGTATTTTGAATTTTATATTTCAACGGAATTTCGCTATCAAAGAGATAGGCAAAAATAATAGGAAAGAGGTCTTGCGAAACATAAAATTCACTGTCATATTTTTCTGCTTTTTCTCTGCTCGGCCAGCGAACAGTCATAAAGGCTCCGAATATATCGCGGAATTTCATATAGTCGGTTTTGCTGAAATCGTAGTTTTTTGGGAATTTATATCCGTTGTCCATAAAAAATAAGCCGTGGTCACTCATAAAAATCACAATGGCATTGCTATTTGATGTAGCCATTTCAATTTCATCTTTCATTGCAGCGAGGCATTTGTTGTAAATAGGCATGAATTTTTCAACTTCTCTCTCTGTTGTTCCCATAGCTCCCAAAGAGGAATGCCCAGGGCAACCCATTCCCCATACAAAAATTTTGCTTTTTGCGGAATTGCTCTGTGCAAATTCCGCCATTTTTGCAAGATATTGCCTAGTTGAGCTTACCATGCTTGAATTCAAAGTTGCTTTTAACAAATTTTTGAATATTAAATTTTTAGGCTCTAACAAATACATGGATGTAGTTTCATCATGCCCAACGAAATCATAAAAATTTTCTCCGCTAGATATATATCTGTCGTGAGGATTATAAGTCCCTGTACTATACCCTTTGTTTCGTAGCAATATGTTGGTTACGTTGTTTCCTGCCATTCTTTCTCTAAAAAAATCACCACTTTCGCCGTTTGAAATAACTGCCTGAATATCTAGATTTTTAAGAGAACTTATATATTGGTTGCTGTAAACTGTGGTTGTTACGTTGTTTATTTTGGCCAAATAATTTATATTGAAATCAAAAACACTAGACATTGTTGGTATTGTGGCTTCTGTCATAGAATAGACATCATATATTTTAAAATCTTTCTGTTCAAAAAGAGCCATTAAGTCACCGTAATGCGGAAGGTTAAAATGTTCAGCATAATCTTTATGTGGAAAAGCATCGTGCATAAAAAGATAAATACTTGCCGAATCTTTTAATTCAAGCTCAGAAAGCTCTTTGGGAATTTCAACCTTTTCGCCAAGTTGCTTGGAACCCAAACTCACATCCCCAACAAAAAACAAAAGATAAGCAGAAGAAATTAAAGAGAACACCGTAATGGCATTCTTTTGCTTTATAATCGAACTTGTGAATATCAAAGCGGCAATAAACAAAATCCAGAACGCTATTCTCAGCTCGCTCGTGTAATGTGTAATTTCTCTGACCATAGGTAAAAACATTATTGCCAAAGTAAATGAAACAGAAAATTTTGGAGAAAGAATAAAAGAAGCGGCAATTGAAAAAATCAGAAGAGCAAGTCCATAGATAATTGTGTCCACCCAATCAAAATAGACCGCATTGGATTTGAAAATGAGAATTGCAGGAAATGACATTACACTTATGTTGAGAATTATAGTTTTTAAATTAGGAACCGAAAAATAAATTCTGCTTCTTTTGATGATTTTATAAACAAGTAAAGCTATGAGTGCAACAAAAATTGCATATACATTTGATATTTTTTGCCCCACAAAGGAGGTGAGCACGGAATGTATTGAAAGCACCAACAAAAATTGCCAAGCGAAATCAAAATTTAATGCTGGAGGTATTTTTATTTTAGGCAGTTTACAAACCATTAAATATCTAACAAAATTGAAAAATTGGTTAAAGCTCCAATATATCAAAAGGGCAGAATTTTGGTCATAGAGCATAAAGAAAAACAACATCGCTATAAAAATGCCCTGTCTGCGCTCAGGGGTATCGGCTTTTGCCGAAAGTAAAACAGAGGCTATGTTTATTGCCGTCATTATTATAGGCAATAAATTTATTCCAAAAAGCAAAAAATCTGGTTTGCCCAAATCACTTATGAACAAAAATTGTTCTTCGTTTAGCGGATTTTTTGTTAAAACTCCGTAAGCAGCAAACAACATGGGAATTTGTATGAACAAACTTGCAAGTGAGCGAAGTGCATAAAACGGGTAATAAGAGAAAGATTTGTAAAGTTCCCTTAACTGAGAATGCCTGATTTTGGAATCTCTTATGGTATTTATTTTTTGAATGAATGGTTCTAACCTCTGTTTTATTGAACGTTCCTTGTTTTCTAAAATTCCGGTTAAATAGTAAAATGGAGCAAGACATACGCTAACAGCAAAGGATAGTAGAATTAATGAAATACCATAAGAACCCGTTAATTCATAAAAACAAGTTAAACACAAATTTATTGCAGATTCTAAAAATAACATAAGTCAAGCAAATATAGTAAATTCAAACCGATTTAGTCAATTTATTCAAATCGTCTTCGGTATCAAGCTCCACTATTTGTCCAAGATTTATAGGATGCACAGAGACATTTATTTTATTTAACACCCTATTTACAATTTCATCCCAAAATAAATCTTTATGACTTGGTTCTAGGTAAGCAGACGAAATTGCTTTTGACACTTCGGCAATATCATCTTTTAACCAATAAGATATACCGCACATATTAAAGAGATTTGTTCCGCCTTTTTTTATATTGACAATTTTATTTTCATCTGTTTCAAAAATCCAATCATCCGAATATCCTTCAATATATTTTCCAAAATAGCACGACTTTTTAAATTCAGACAAAAATACGGTACTATCATCTATATATAAATCGCCTTCGCAAATAAAACAATTTTCAGTGCCAAGTACATTTTCAGCGGCTTTAAGTGAAGAAATATTATTTTTTTCCAAATACTCTTTGTTTTCAATAAGTTCTATATTTTCATACTTCAATTTTAAATATTCAAATTGCTCTTTTTTATAACCCACCACAATATAAATTTTTGAAACACTACGTTTTTTCAAGGCATTTATTATGGTTTCTATCATTGGCACACCAAAAACATGGATTAAAGGTTTTGCTATGGTTTTAGTAAGAGGCAACATCCTTGTTCCTGTGCCGGCAGCCATAATTATTGCTATTTCGCTTTGTGATTTCATATCTCTCTCTATATTTCATCAATAAGTTTTATAATCTCATTGAATGGCATTATATTGCGTTCAACTTCATAAGCTCTATGATTTTTCAAAATTTCAACAGCGGTATTTCTCATAGCAGGAAACGCACTTCTTGTTAGATGATTCGCATAAATAACAATATTTATACCATGCGAAATTAGCTCGCTCTCAGTTACGGTACTATAAGAAGTTGGTACAACAACAATAGGTATTTGCTTTTCTTTTTCTCTGAATTTTTTGCAAAATTCAAAAACTTCATCAGGAGTTTTTTGGCGGCTATGTATCATAATGCCATCTGCACCAGCTCCTGCATAAGCAAAAGCCCTGTTTAACGCATCTTCCATTCCCTGTTCCAAAATCAGGCTTTCAACTCGTGCAATAATCATAAAATCTTTTGTTCTTAAAGCTTCTTTGCCCATTTTTATTTTATTGCAAAATGATTCTATGGTATCTTGGCTTTGCTCAACTTCTGTACCGAATAATGAATTACGCTTTAATCCAATTTTATCTTCAATTATCACAGCAGAAATTCCCATCCTTTCTAAAGTTCTAACATTATAAACAAAATGCTCCGTTTGCCCGCCCGTATCGCCGTCTAGTATAATCGGTTTTGTAGTTACATCCAAAATATCATCCAAAGTTCTCATTCTAGATGAAATATCAACCAGCTCTATATCGGGTTTTCCTTTTACTGTTGAATCGCATAAACTAGATACCCACATTGCATCAAATTGGTCTAGTTCACCATTTCTTTCAACTATTGTTTTTTCTGCAATTAAACCGCTAAGCCCATTGTGCGCTTCAATAACTTTTACTATAGGGCATAAGTTCAATAACTGTCGCAATCTTTTGCGCCTATATTCTGGCATAGCCAGTTTTTCTCTTGTGATGGAATCAATTTTTGCTATCTCCGCATTATATGTATATGGTATCTCAATTAACTCCCCGCCATATTTACTCAAATTTTTAATAACATTATCTCTAATAACGGATTGCGGATATTGTTTCCAATTATCTCCGTGTACAACGTAATCCGGTTTAATGGAATTTAAAACATCATCATATAAAACCGTATCTTGTTTTACCACCTCATCCACATCTTTGGTATTTTTGAGCATTTCCAAACGTTCTTCAAAAGAAATGGTCGGGAATCTATCATATCGTATCATGGCTTTGTCGCTCAATACACCTACAATTACTTTTCCATATTTTTTAGCATTTGTAATTATGTTTAAATGTCCGCTGTGAATTACATCGGTTGTAAAACATGTATATACTTTTTTCATTTCGCTTGCTCCTTATTGATATAATTCATAAAACTGATTGCATTATCCAAAGCAGATTCCTTGGGGCGTGCCAAATCATCTCTTGATTCATTGGCAACCTTTATTTCTATAAAAGTCAACTCTCCCAGATTATTAAAATCATTCATAAGACTGTTAAATTCATCCACTGTTTGAACTACAAAGACTTTGGAATAACCGCAAACTTTTGCTGTTTCGGCATATTTGAAATTCGGAGCCGCAGTTGGCATACCACCTACGGATTCATGTGCATCATTATTCAGGCAAATATGAATAAAATTTTTAATTCCCCTATTGCCTATAAAGGCTAAATTGCCCAAATGCATCAAAGCCGCTCCATCTCCATCTAAGCAAATAATTTTTTTATTCGGAGAATTTTCGGCTATGCCAAAAGCTATCATTGAAGCATGTCCCATACCGCCCACTGTTAAAAAACATTGATTACGATTGTTCTGCTCATAAACCTCTCTTGAAATTTTGCCTGTTGTGGATACAACTAAATCATTCTCCCTTATTTTTTTCATAATTTCAGAGATAACATGCTCACGATTTAATTTGTAACTATTGGTGTATGCAGCATTTGTTCTTTTATCAAAGGTATCTTTTTTTATTATCAATGAAAATTGCTTTTTATTTGATAAAGTGTTTTTTATTCTATCAAATATTTCTTTCAATCTCAATTCAGTTATGCTACCATCAATAACTTCATATTCAATTTCAAGGCAATCAAATATTTTCTCTGTTATTCGCCCCATAAATTTATGCTGAGGCTCATCTTTTAAACCAGGGGAACCTCTATATCCCACAATAAAAAGCATAGGAATATTATAGACTTCGGTGTTAGCAATTGAAGTGATGGGATTCACCGCATTGCCTATTCCGCTGTTCTGCATATAAACACATGCTGGTTTTCCAGTTGAAAGATAAACCCCAGAGGCAATACCCACCGCCGAACCTTCGTTAGGTGCTGTGTAGTGAATAAGTCCCGTTTCTTCGGAATTTATATAGTCGCAAAATTCTTTGAGTGTAGAATCTGGAACACCTGTCAAAACTTCAATTCCGAGTTGTTTAATGTACAAAGTCAATAGTTCGGCTTTCATTTAAATTACCTCAGCATATTTAACTGGCACGGCTACACCGCAATGTTCCAAGGCTTTCTCAAATACCTTAAAAAAATCTTCAATATCAGAAACATCAATAGCACCAAGGGAGCATAATCTGAATGTATTTGTATCGAAAATTTTACCGGGGTAAATTGTAAATCCGCGTTCATAGCAATAATCGTGAATTTTATCAAAATTCCAATTTTTATCATCTGGATAAATCGCAGATGCAACAAGACCCGATTGCAATTCTTTTTTGATAAATTCTTTAAAACCGAGTTTTTTTAAACCATTACAAATTGCCTCATTTACCATTTTATGCCTTAAAAATTTTTCGTCTTCTCCCTCCTTAAAATATTCTTCAATGGCTTGTTTAGCGGCATATACAGTTTGTACTGGCGGAGTAAAGTGCATTTGACCTGTTTGGATAAAATATTTATATTGCAAATACAAATTACAATAATAAGAGCGTTTTGGATAATGCCCAGATTCTTCAATAAGTTTAATTTTCCCAATGACAAATGATAAACCCGCCATTGCCATTAAACCTTTTTGTGCAGAAGACATGCAAAAATCAATATTGTCTTTTTTAATATCAATAGGTAGCATTGCATAAGTTGATGTTGTGTCCACGGTAAAAACACAATTATATTTGTGTGCCAAAGCACCTATTTCTCGGACAGGATTCAGCAAACCAGTTCCTGTTTCGTTGTGCGTTGTATATACAAGATGTATATCGGAATTTTTTTGCAAAATATCTTCTATTGCCTCCAGCTTTGGAATTTCGTCAACTGGAATTTTCATATTGATATGCGGCAAATTATAATACTCGCATATCTCCACTGCCCTAGCACTATAAGCTCCATTATTTATAATAAGTATTTTTTTTCCTTGTGGTAAAAGCGAATTTAGGCAAATGTCCATGCTGATTGTTCCAGAACCGCAAAAAAGAACGGCAGTATATTCTTTGGAATCACCGTGAGCTATTTCCACCAAATCATTCTGTATTTGAGCTAAAATACTGCCAAATTCCGCTTCTCTAGGGCAAATATCGGGCACTATCTGAGCCATTTTTACAGTATCTGTAGTGGTAGCGGGTCCAGGGTTTAATAAAACCGTTCTTTTTATATTCAACATGAATTTAATATACATTTTTTTGGCATACCTATAATTGCTTTCACAAGGCTTTTCAGCGAAAAATGATTTTCTACCTTAGCCCCATGCCCAAATACGCACCGCAAGAGATAGAACCAAAATGGCAAAAATACTGGGAAGAGAATAATACTTTCCAAACGCCAAAGCCAAAAGAAAAGGCAAAGAAATTTTATTGCCTTGATATGTTCCCTTACCCAAGCGGAGCAGGTTTGCACGTAGGTCATCCAGAAGGCTACACCGCAACAGATATAATTTGCCGCTATAAAAGAGCAAAGGGTTTTCAGGTTTTGCATCCAATGGGTTGGGATGCTTTTGGGCTTCCTGCCGAACAATATGCAATACAAACAGGTACGCAGCCTGCAACAACCACGCAAAAAAACTGTGATACTTTTCGCAAGCAAATAAAAGGGCTTGGGCTTTCTTATGACTGGGAAAAGGAAATAAATACCACAGACCCAAAATATTACAAATGGACACAGTGGATTTTTTCAAAACTCTACAACACTTGGTTTGATGCAGAGCAAAACAAAGGGCGACCCATTAGCGAGTTGCCCTCAACAGAAAATATAGAAGAAAAAAGGCTTGCATATTATGCAAATGCACAGGTGTGGTGGTGCCGAAAGTGCAAAACAGTTTGTGCAAATGAAGAGGTTTTGGCAGATGGTTCTCACGAAAAATGCGGGACTTTTGAGGTTGAGCATCGCAATTTAAAACAATGGTTGCTCCGTATTCCTCTTTATGCAGAACGTCTTTTGAGCGGATTGGAGAATTTAGATTGGCCTGCTGGCATAAAAGATATGCAGCGGAATTGGATAGGAAAAAGCAAAGGAGCAGAAGTGGATTTTGCAGTGCCTGCCGGAAAACTGCGTGTTTATACAACTCGCCCCGACACGCTTTTTGGCGCAACCTATATGGTAATCGCACCTGAACATCCGCAAACGGCAAGCCTAACCACACCGGAACAAAAAGAAAAAGTTGAAGCTTATGTAAAAGCAGCCGCTCTCAAAAGCGAGCTTGACCGCACAGAACTAGCAAAAGAAAAAACCGGAGTATTCACAGGCTCTTATGCAACTAACCCCGTGAATGGGAAAAAAATTCCGATATGGGTTGCAGATTATGTTTTAACAGGCTACGGTACAGGCGCAATTATGGCCGTTCCCGCACATGATACACGTGATTTTGAATTTGCGCAGAAATTTGACATTCCTGTTATTTGCATAATGGAACCCGATAATTCTTGCCCGCCAGAACTCAAAGAAAAAGTTTTGTCTGGCGAGGCTTGTTGGACAAGTGATGGAAAATATATTCGCTCTTCAAATGATGAATTGAATTTGAATGGGCTTTCAAAAAAAGAAGGCATTGCGAAAATAACTGAGTGGCTGGAAAAAATTCAAATTGGCAAGGCAACCACTAACTATAAAATTCGCGACTGGCTTTTTAGCCGACAACGCTATTGGGGAGAACCATTTCCCATAATTCATTGGGAAGATGGCGAAATATCTTTGGTGGACGAAGCCGAATATCCCGTTATGCTACCGGAACTCTCCGACTACAAACCTGGCGATGGCGGAGTTTCACCTTTGGCTGGAGCCACCGATTGGTTCAACGTAACAGATAAAAACGGCCGCAAAGGGAAAAGAGAATTGAACACAATGCCGCAATGGGCTGGTAGTTGTTGGTATTACCTGCGTTATATAGACCCCAAAAATGATAATGCTTTTGTAGCCAAAGATTTGGAAAAATTCTGGATGCCAGTTGATTTGTATGTGGGTGGAGCCGAACATGCCGTTTTGCATTTGCTATACAGCCGTTTTTGGCACAAGGTGCTTTTTGATTTGGGCTTTGTTTCCACAGATGAGCCTTTTCAAAAACTTTTCAACCAAGGAATGATTTTAGCCTTTGCCTACGAAACAACCTCAGGTGCAAAGGTGCCAAGTGATGAAGTAGAAGAGAAAGATGGCAAGTTTTACCGCAAGGGTACAAGCGAAGAGCTAAAGCAAATCATCGCAAAGATGAGCAAAAGCCTTAAAAACGTGGTTAATCCAGACGATGTTGTGAGCCAATATGGAGCGGATTCTTTGAGGCTTTACGAGATGTTCATGGGACCTCTTGATGCTGTTAAACCCTGGCAGCCGCAGGGCATAGAAGGGATGTATCGTTTTTTAAGCCGAGCCATGCGTTCCATTGCTGGTGATGAAGGCTCTCCAGAATATACGGATAAGGCTACACCTGCGGAATTAACCCGCCTTATGCACCAAAGCATTTTAAAAGTTAGTGATGATATTGAAAATATGCGCTTTAACACAGCCATTAGCCAGTTGATGGTGTTCAACAACGAGCTGATTAAGCAACCAGCGCGCTACCGCGAGCCTTGTGAAATTTTTGTTAAACTTTTGCATCCCTTTGCTCCTCACCTTTGTGAAGAATTATGGCAAATTTTGGGGCATAACGGGAGTTTAACAGAGGTGGCTTGGCCCTTAGGCAGTACAGAGCTTGCTGCCGAGGCTTCTGTTGAGGTGGTTTTTCAGGTAAATGGCAAGGTACGTGCCAAGGCAAATCTCTCAAAAACGCTCTCAAAAGAGGATTTGGAGGGGGTTGCTTTGCAAAATGAGGCTATAAAAGCAAATATTGCTGGCAAAAAAATCATTAAAATTATTGTTGTACCAGCCAAATTGGTGAATATTGTAACTAGCTGATAAATTTGAATTTACTATATTATACTCCCTATCATTATGAGAATTGTAAGTGCCCATATAAGTTTAGAAGACTCACCTATTTCGGTGCAAATGAGTTTTCCTGCTTTTTTATTGTTTTTTCTCAGCATTTTCAAGCGTATAGCTCAGTTAGCTCTATTAATTCTTGTTATTAACCTGCTCGGATACTTCACGTACAGGCATTTTTTGGAAGTTGCCCAAGAGCAAAAAAATCGCCTATATTCAAGATTTCAAGCCCTAAATGATGAAATGGACTCTTTAGACAGCAAAATATCCCAGACTTATGGCAACGAAGATTTATTGTACATAAAGTTTGGGCTTGCAGTACCAGATACCAATCTAAGAGAAATGGGCATTGGTGGTTCTCCCATGCCAGATAGCTCACTTGTATGGTCTGCCGCTCCCATAAAAAAACTGAAATCCAATGTATCTGAGAGATTCCACGGCATAGAGTCTAAAATGGAAAGGTCCCGCAATTCCTATTTGAATTTGCAGCTTTATATGGAACGTTTATATGGAAATTTACAACATACGCCTTCTGTTATGCCAGCCGAAGGTTTTTTAAGTTCTCCCTTTGGATTCCGCACCCATCCCGTGACAGGAGAAACAGAAAAAATGCACATGGGAATAGATTTATCCGCTCCTAAATGGACGGTTATACATGCTACCGCAAATGGTCGCGTCGAAAAAGTTGCAGACAGTGAAACCTTGGGCAGGCATGTGACCATAGACCACGGCAATGGCATTGAAACGCGCTATGGGCACATGGAAAAACCCTTTGTTAAAGAAGGGCAAATGGTATCAAGGTTTGATGTTATTGGCTACATTGGGAATACAGGTCGCACAACTGGAAACCATCTTCATTACGAAGTATGGGTGAACGGAGTGGCTGTGAATCCTATTTATTATATACTACCTGACCAATACTCGGTAGAATAAATGAAGTACTGAGAAAAGGCGAGGCAAATTCTATGAAAAAAATCATTCCCCTTATTTTGCTGGCATCCGTTGCTTTTGCCGCCAAAGATACCATTTCATTTGCTGCAGTGGGCGACATAATGATGGGGCTGAATTACCCCAATAGCGCTCCAGTTCTTCCACCGCAAGATGGAGAGCTGACATTTGCGAGCGTAAAGGAAGTTCTGAAAAATGCAGATTTGACCTTTGGCAATTTGGAAGGCGTTATGCTGGATTCTGGCGGCACTGCTAAGCAATGTTCAAACCCCGATGTTTGCTATGTGTTTAGAATGCCGGAGAAATATGCGAGTCTCTTGGTTGACGCAGGTTTTGACATTATGAGCGTTGCGAATAATCATTCCGGGGATTTTGGCGAGACAGGGCGCAAAAGAACGCAGGAAACTCTCAAAAAAGCGGGAATAGGCTTTGCGGGTTTTGAAAACTTGGCAGAGACATATATATTGGAGAGAGATGGGCTTCGTTATGGTTTTGTGGCATTTGCCCCCAACAACGGAACTATACGTTTCAGCGATTTAGTTAAGGCTAAAGATCTTATTTCCGAGTTGAGAAAAAATTCCGATATTGTGATTGTGAGTATGCACATAGGCGCAGAGGGCAGGGGAAGTTCGCATGTGACACGCAAAACCGAGATGTTTGTTGGAGAAAATCGCGGCAATCCCTACGAATTTGCCCGTTTTGCCATAGACAACGGTGCTGATGTGGTATTTGGGCACGGTCCGCATGTTCCGCGGGCAATTGATATTTACAAAGGGAAGTTCATAGCATACAGTTTGGGGAATTTTGCCACCAACACAAGCGTAAACATCAACGGAGTGAGCGGCTATGCGCCCATAGTGAAGATAAAAATCGACAGTAAAGGCAATTTCATTGAAGGCGAAATCATCTCAGCAATTCAGCAGGGAGACAACGGCTCCCGCCGCCCATTTTTAGATCCAACTGGTGCGTGCATAAAAGAAATCAAAAAATTAACCGAATCGGACATCCCAGAGACAAAACTCTCCATAAGCGAGAATGGGAAGATAAGTGTGAAGAAGTAATGTCTATATTTGAATTTACTATATTATATGCCCTATCGTTATGAGAATTGTAAGTGCCCATATAAGTTTAGAAGACTCACCTATTTCGGTGCAAATGAGTTTTCCGGGGTTTTTATTATTCTTTTTGAGCGTTTTCAAGCGTATAGCTCAGTTAGCTCTGTTAATTCTTGTTATTAATCTGCTCGGATACTTCACGTACAGGCATTTTTTGGAAGTTGCCCAAGAGCAAAAAAATCGCCTATATTCAAGATTTCAAGCCCTAAATGATGAAATGGACTCTTTAGACAGCAAAATATCCCAGACTTATGACAACGAGGATTTGCTATATATAAAGTTTGGGCTTGCAGTACCAGATACCAATCTGAGAGAAATGGGTATTGGCGGTTCTACCTTGCCCGATAGCTCGCTTGTATGGTCTGCCTCGCCCATAAAAAAACTGAAATCCAATGTATCTGAGAGATTCCACAGTATAGAGTCTAAAATGGAAAGATCCCGCAATTCCTATTTGAATTTGCAGCTTTATATGGAGCGCTTATATGGAAATTTACAACATACGCCTTCTGTTATGCCAGCCGAAGGGTTTTTAAGTTCTCCCTTTGGATTCCGTACCCATCCCGTGACGGGAGAAACAGAAAAAATGCACATGGGAATAGATTTATCCGCTCCTAAATGGACGGTTATACGCGCTACCGCAAATGGTCGCGTTGAAAGAGTTGCAGACAGCGAAACCTTGGGCAGACATGTTATCATAGACCACGGAAATGGCATTGAAACGCGCTATGGGCACATGGAAAAACCCTTTGTTAAAGAAGGGCAAATGGTATCAAGGTTTGATGTTATTGGCTACATTGGGAGTACAGGCCGCACCACCGGAAACCATCTTCACTATGAAGTATGGGTAAACGGCGTGGCCGTGAATCCTATTTATTATATACTACCTGACCAATACTCGGTAGAATAAATTTTACCTAAGAGGTTAATATGAACCCATTGATAATGGGGGCGGCAATGTTTTTATTGCCTGAATGTCCTTATTTTTATGAATTTTTGCCAGACCCTACAGATGTGGCAGATAATGAAGGAGAGTATCTAAGAGTGAAATGGGAAAGCACCCCAGTTCCTTGGGATACGCTTTACTTGCAAATGGAAGAGCACAATCCTTTTGCCATTTATGTTCCGCCAGATTCTTTTTTCACGGAACTCTTATTGCACAGAGGTGCGCCTGAGGCTTGCCCTGTGAAAGAAGGCTTGCTGTGTAAACCCTTAACAAGCGCAGCTTTGCCAAATTCCAGAGCGAGCCATTGGAATTTAAGCGCAGGTTTTTGCAGAGACACTGCATATTTACCTATTCCAAAGGCGGGCAAAGCTTTTGTTAGGGATATGTCTAGCGGCGAGTGGGTAGTGGCTAGCGGCGGCGGCTTGGGTTCGGAATCAAATTTTCCTAGCTTGGATTCTATTATCTCTTATTATGGAGAAATTCCGCTTTATATATCGGAAGTTGCACCTTGCCCAGAAGAGGGAATTCCCGAATGGTTTGAGATAACTAACCGCACGGTTCAATCTTTTCCTCTAGATGGAATTTCCGATTGCAAAGCCAAATCGCCATTAAAAAGTACAGATTCAATTAAAGGTAAAACTTCTATTTTAATAACAAAATATTCTTCAGATTTAAAGGATTTTTTGGGAGTAGAAGAAATTCCAATTTATCAGGTATCCATTGCCACGTTAAAAAATACAAATGATACTTTGCGACTTTGCTACAATGGCATTAAACTGGATTCTGTTATGTGGGGCAAAACCGTGAACCGTCCCATAAAGTGCCCGGGCACAGAAAAAATAAGCCCTGGTTTTGTGCCAAAAGTTACAAATAATCTAACAAAGGTTCTGCAAATATCCGAAAGAGTTTTGGAACGCTCAAACAAAAAAGCAATGCTTAGAATTCGCATAAATTCTAGCGCTAAACCAGAACTCAGATTAATAGACAGAGGCGGTGCTCATATTTTGAAAAAAATTATAAACACTCAAATTAACGATTCTTGGATTGAAATTCCAGAGTGGCGGCGTTGCCAAAACGGGCCATGTTTTATACACTTGCAGGGGGAGGGAATAAATGAAACGGCTGCTTTTATTGTTCGCCCTTGAATGCCATGCGCTAATGTTGCCATCTCTGAACAACTTAGCAATTTGGAATGCACAGGATATTTTAGAGATTGAAAAAACTAAAATCATCGCCTTCCGCTACAGCGAACCTTTTTATGATTTTCATAATGGCAAACTGGATATCGCTTGGAGTGATGGTTCTTTTTTGGCTACTGCTGGGTTTGGAAGTGCAGTTTTAGATTCCATTTATAAAGAGCTTGAATTTTCTGGAAGCATTGGTTTCAAGCCATTCAATTTTTTATCCCTGAAAATAGCAGAAAGTACAAATATATCTTGGGTTCCAGAAAACGCATCTTGGCAGGAGCATAATATTTTTTCGGGTGCAAGTTTTTTTTATAAAGACTGGGCAAAAATTTCTGCTTTTCAAAAAATGAGCTTGATTTCAAAAACTCCAATTGCTATTTCTTGGTTTTTTGCTTGTGAAACAAATTTCAGTTCGCTTTATTCATTTGGAGCGGAATTGCCAGTAAATGCGCAAAACGAAGCAGATTTCAAGCTTTTTCAAAAAATAAGTCTGGGATATTTTTCAATCTACAATTCTTTTGCCTACCCAGGCCCTGTGCTGGGCTTTGGATTTATTTTAAGTGTTTCTCGCGTTGCTGCTGGAGCAGGACATTTGCGAGGTAGCTATCCAAACGGGCACACTGGATATTTAATTAAATGGCAGGTACTGGATTGAGCAAACTTTCATTTATATTGAAAAAAACATTGTGGTAATATTTTTCCAGCAAATAAATTGCCGTTTTTGCATTTGACCAATCTTTTTTCACTCCAATAGTTTCAAGCCCTCTGGTTAAAAGCTGCATACTTTCTGGCAAATCGAATTTCCATCGCATCTCGTCCCATTTGAAAATAACAATGGGAACTTTAGGGCTTTCTGCAAGTCCGCGGCTACCTCTGTCGTTTTTTACCTCAAAAGGACCAAGTTTTAAATCTTTTGCTCTGCGCAGAATTCCCTTTTCGCCAAGGGCAAAACGAAGCATTTTGTAATCTGGATATTCTGCAAGCACATTTTCCCTTAATAACAATCGGTAAGTTACAATAACCAAAATTTCGTGAAAAGGTCTTTGCACAACATAAGCACTGTCTTCGTAAAGGGCAGCTTGCTCTATACTTTCTAGCCAATATCGCGAATTATCTGTGAGCATTAGCAGAACACTATCTGGTACGGCGGTTTTTGCAGGTATGTTCAATAGGTTTTGATATGCCGGCTCCAAAGCTTGTTGTCTTAGTTGAATTTCGTTTTCTGATATGGGTGGTGGATGATTAGTACAGGAAATTGTAAACGTCTGAACCCCGATACCCAGGATTATTAGGATTATCAGGATTTTTAAATTAGTTGCCATTAGGCGTTCTCCATTAGCAGTTTGAATTCGTTTTCTACCCAGCGGTTGCTCCAGCCGAAGAAGGTGGAACGCCTAATTATTCTTTTTACTGTTTTTCTGGTTATTTTTTTCCCGCCTTCATTTATAACACGCAGATTATCTGCTGCCATTAAGCTGGGCCATAGGCAGAACAAACGCATTCTGTGCTCGTAGCGCGGCAAGGTTTTTATATAGTCTTTTGCATCTCGTAAATGGTTTTTTGCTTTTTTTGTTAATTCACTTATAACTGAATTTTTCTTTTCTTGGGGTGCTTCTGGTGAAAAAAATTGTTGCACGGAATTTATACCGTGCTTTCGGCAAAATTCCATTGGCACAAAGCAAACTTTTCTTAAAAAATCGTCTTGGACATCTTTTATTATATTTACAAGCTGCAAAGCAAGCCCAAAAGAAACAGCTCTCTCTCTCAATTTTTTTTGCCGTTCTTCACTAAATTTTTTGCCAGCAAAGCAAAATAATTCTGTTAGCATATTGCCAACAAGCCCCGCCACAAAATAGCAATATCTGTCTAAATCACTTTCACTTTCTATTGTAAACCAATCATCTGTTCGTTTGCTTTGCCGCAAAACAAATTCCGACATTCCCTCGCACATCTCTCCAACGCTTTTTTTTATCGCATTTGCAACAGGCTCTGCATATTCAGCAAGCAAAGGTATAACAAGCCCCGCATTGAAGCACAAAGCGCAGTCTTCTTTTTCGCTGTTTTCCCAATTTTTTGGAAGTGCTTGGGTAAATTCATTTATGCTTTGCCCACCAATGTTCAGCGCATGTGAAAATTTTTTGAGCAATGAGATTTTTTCTTCTGCAGTCAAATCGGTGGCATCTTCTATTGTGTCTGCCATTCGCATATAGAGATATGCCAAAAGAACAGGTCTTTTTAATATTTTTCCTAAAACTTTAATATTGAGCGCAAAAGTCCGCGAAACTTTATTAAGCGTTTTTTCTGCATATTCCCAAGCTTTTTTGTTCACAATTTTGCTTCTCCACGCAAAAACTGCAAAAGCCTGCCCTGCTTATCCGCTAGTCTAAGGTCGTTTTGCTGTTGCCATTGCGTTTTTGCGAGTAGTTGGCTATCTGAAATTTCATCTCCTTTTGCGAGAGCCTGATTTGCTAAATGGGTATAAATTTGAAAATACCTGTCTTGCTGTAAACGAATTATTTCGTTAGTTCCATAAAAACGGATTTTAATTTCGGCAAATATAGCAATACCAAGACCAACAAGCAACAATATAAAATGTTTATAAGGAAACAGATAGTACAAAGCACAGGCAAAAGATAAATTTCCCGACCAAAAGAGCAAAATGCTTGCTATGCGAATTAATCTCTTTCTTCTGCCTTTCCAGTACATTGGCAAATAGGGCCAATTCCGGCCGCTTCTAATATGTTTTTCTAAATCACTAGGATAGTCAAAAAAACGGCACCAAAAAAAATAGGCAGGCAGTACCAGCACGGGTAGCAAAAATAATGACCCAAAACCATACGCTTTATCTAAGAAAAATTCAAAATCCACGGACATAATATAGAAACTTATCTACACTATTTGCTGCCAATTTGGCACTCCATAATTGCCTTCTTTTGGAATAACCGATTTCCAGCCCCCTGTTTCCTCTGAATTATCCCAAGCGTGCTTGGGAACAACCTTGCTATCGCTGCCTAAACAGTATGGAGGCAAAATTTCGGCATTTTTATTAATTTGGTCTCTGGTGAAAAAATGGTCTTTATGCAAAAAGTTGCAAATATTTTTATCTTTTGGCCCCAAGTCTATTCGGTAAGTTGTGGTGCCATTTATATCGCCTTCGCTTATGGTTTTTATTGTTTCGTTCAATGAATTTTGCCATTTTTCCATAAGGAAATTTTTTTGCTCTTTGTCAATTTCTTGCAAGTTCAGCCATGCTTCAATTTCTGCTTTGCTAGGTTTTTTTTCTGTAAGGGAATCTGTCACAGGGCGCAGTACCGCAGCATATTTGCCAGATACAGCTATTTTTGAAGTAACCTCTTTTTCTTTTTCGCTATTACTGTGGTGAATAACAATATATGCTCCTATGCCAGAGAGCGTTACTATCAAAAGCAAAATTGCAATTACAATGGCTATTCCCATGCAAACCTCTTTTATTAGTGCACAAATGTGCCCACACCGCCGCTTTGAGTTAGAGCTTGTGTCAAATTTCCCTCTGCCAATTTAAATACGCAAACTGGTAATTTGTGTTCTCTGGCAAGAGTTACGGCTGTAGTATCCATAACTGCCAAATTTCTTTTCAAAATTTCCTCATAAGTAATATCGTTAAACTTAAAGGCAGATTTATCTTTAAGCGGGTCTGCGGAATATATGCCATCCACCTTGGTGGCTTTCATCATAACATCGCAACCGCTTTCTATGGCTCTCAAAACCGCAGCGGTATCTGTGGTGAAAAATGGATTACCTGTGCCAGCAGCAAAGAGAACAACCTTGCCCGATTCCAAAATCTGCACAGCTTTTCGTCGGTCAAAAATTTGGCAAAGCGGTTCCATGCCAATTGCACTCATAACCTCGGCACCTAGGTCATGTTTTTCAAGCGCATCTTGCATGGCTATGGCATTCATAACCGTTGCAAGCATTCCTATTGAATCGGCTGCCGCTCGATTCATGCCACCCGCACTTGCAGAGACCCCTCTTGCAAAGTTCCCGCCTCCAATCACAAGGGCAATTTGGGCACCCATTTTAACGGAGCCAGAAATTTCCTTAGCCACCTGGTTTATTATTAAACCGTCTATACCGTGCCCAGCATCGCCAGCTAATGCTTCACCGCTTATTTTCAAAAGACATCTACGAAAATTAGACATAATAAAGCCTCCCAGCGGACTTGAACCGCCGACCTGCTGATTACGAATCAGCTGCTCTACCAGCTGAGCTAGAGAGGCTAGTGGGGGTAAATATAGTAAATGCGACCTACCTCACTGCTACACGTATGGTTTGGGAGCCTATTTTTAGGATATACATTCCTTTTGTCTGAACCTCGATTCTCAGGATTTTAGGATTTTCAGGATATGCTGAATATATTTGCTTGCCTTGGAGGTTGTACACTTCAACTTTTGCGGTTTGGGGTAGATTTTTAAGCATAATGTCATTGTTTATAACTTGTATGCTAATGTTGCTAAGTGCATTTTGTGGAAGAGTAGGAGTTGTATTGGGAACCACTTCTCCGCTTTTGCATTTTTCATAAGCGGGGTCATACGAACTGCCGCCGCATAGGGAATAAACTTTGTCATCAAGGCAGAATTGCTTTTCCTCGTTATACCAGCTATTTTTCCCGCATTTGTACTGAAGAACACCGCCTGAGCATTTATTCGTTTCAGGGTCATATTCCGAACCGTTGCATAGGGCATAAACTTTGTCATTATAACAAAATTGCTTTTCATAGTTTATTGTGCTTTTCCCGCATTTGTCCACCTCAACAATTGAAGGCGGAGTTGGGGTTGGTGTAGGCGTTGGTGTTGGAGTTGGTGTCGGTGTTGGGGTTGGTTGGGCGGTGATGTTTGCGGTGACGCTTGCGGGTTGCGCTGAGAGTGTGTAGTTGCCTGCATCTGTGCCAGTGAGGGAGAATCCGCTGAATGTTACGGTTTTGCCGGTTCCGATTTCCTTATTGCTAAACGTAGCTGTGCCATTGATAACGGTTACTGCATCGCCGTTAATTTTTCCGTTGATTGTTGCGGTTTTAACAGTAGCACTCACGTTGCCGTCATAAACTTTGTCATTTGCCAATGCTGTGATGGTTACGGTGATAGGTGTTATTGCAAAAGTTCCTTCTATTGAACCCACGTAATTTCCTATGCCTATTATTGTGATTTTTGCGGTTCCAGCATTCCTGTTATTGAAATAATAAACTGCGTAGTCAGTGTTTTTATGTAGCTCTGTATCGCCATGTTTCACGGTAAAGGTAGGCTCTATTGAGGAACCAGTATAGGTATGAGACGCTAAGACAAAGGGGCTTGCTTCTAAGACGGTTTTGCCTACCGACTGCCATTTTAAAATTGGATAGCTTCTGTGCAACTCCCAGACGTTTACAAAATCCCAGCCAACATAAGTGATTTGAGTTCTCATTTCGTCTGTGGTTTTGCCTATCCCTTTGCCCGTGTCCGTTTTGCCAGAAGTTTCCTTATCGTAGTAGCTGCCGTTGATTGTGCCGCTATCGTAGTTATACCCGACTAAGCCGCCAACACTAAATGTTCCTAACCCCGACACGTTACCCGTTGCGTAGCTGTTGCTGATTGTGCCTTCATTATACCCGACCAAGCCGCCTACATTGCTGCTGCCTGACACATTTTCTATGGCGTAGCTGTTGCTGATTGTGCCTTTATTATACCCGACCAAGCCGCCGTTGCTGCCAGATACGCTTCCAATGGCGTAGCTGTTGCTGATTGTGCCTTCATTATATCCGACCAAGCCGCCAACACCACCGTTCGAAATACTACTGTTACCAAAAACACTACCCGTTACGTAGCTGTTGCTGATTGTGCCGCCGCTGTTCTGCCCTACCAAGCCGCCAACAGAGTTTTTGCCTACTATCCCGCCCTTACCATTGTCAATCTCCACGCCTACGTTCCTTATCTCTGCTCCAGAAGTAAAACCGAACAAGCCCAGAAAATTTATCGTTGGTCTGTTTATCCAAAGCCCAAACACCTTATGACCTTTCCCATTGAATTTGCCATAGAAGGGACTATTGTAGATATTGCTATTATTGCCAATTGGCTGCCAGCCAGTGCTTGTGTTGGCAATGTAACCACTCAAGTCTATATCGTTTTGCAATTCATAGTATTTGTCTGAATAGGAATTGAGGCAATTGTTGATGGCATCTAAATTTTTGGCTTCCACTATCTTGTAAGGATTTGTCTGTGTTCCTTCACCGCCGGCAAAGCCTATTCCGCAGGCGGCAGCAACGATTTTAAATTCCATCACTTTAGCCTGGCCGGAGTAGTTACCTTTGCCAACTATTCTCAGTGTTGCAATACCAGTCTGAACGTTATTGTCGTAGGCATATTCAAATTCGGAGTCCTCAGTTAGATTATTTCCATTGAAGTTTATGCTTGGCTTGGGGGTTATGGAGCTACCTGTCCATGTCTGATCCGGTATAGCGGCAACTATGGCATTTCCAAAATGATTCTGATTTTGCCAGAACAGAGTCGGGTAGCCGTTGTTCTTCGCGGGATTGATTTCCCAAATGCCTTCAAAGTCCCAACCTTCGTAGATGCTTTTGGTTTTCATTTCGGCTGTGGTTTTACCTATTCCTTTGCCCGTGTCTGTTTTGCCAGTGGTTCCCTTATCGTAGTAGCTGCTGCTGATTATGCCGACATTGCTATTAATATTATATCCAACTAAGCCGCCGACATAGCTGTTGCTAGCCGTTGTGCCAGATACATTTCCCGTTGCATAGCTGTTGCTGATTAGACCTTGGTTCTCCCCTACCAAGCCACCTACATGGTAATCTTCTGTACCTGACACCACACTACCCGTTGCATAGCTATTGCTAATTGAGCTAGCGTTTAGCCCTACAAAACCTCCGACTTGGCCATTAGTACCTGACACCTTCCCCGTGGCGTAGCTAATCAGGATAGGACCGGTGTTCTCCCCTACAAATCCTCCAACGGAATAAAAGCCCGATACGTTTCCAGTAGCATAGCTATTGCTGATTGTTGCTCCTTTGTTGTACCCGACCAAACCGCCGACATAGCCACTGCCCGATACATTCCCCGTTGCATAGCTGTTGCTGATTGGATTACTGTTATATCCAGCTAAACCGCCGACACGGTAGGTACCAGATACACCTCCTTTTACGTAGCAATTGCTGATTGTTGCTCCTTGCCCGCCACCATTGAAAAAGCCGTTGCTCCCGACCAAGCCACCAACCAATTCACCACCTCTGACTCCGTTCTTACTATCATCAATCTCCACGCTTATATTCCTTATCTCTCCAGAATGAACAAATCCGAACAAGCCCACATATCCTGTCATAGGTCTGTTTATCCAAAGCCCAGACACTTTATGACCTTTTCCGTTTAGTTTGCCATTGAAAGCAAGAGAATAATCTACGTTGTATCCTATATTTTTGTTGTAACCAATCGGCTGCCAGCCTGTACTTGAATTTGCCAAATAGCTACCCAAATCTATATCGTTTTGCAATTCATAGTTGTAGTAGTAGAAACCCGAGCAGTTACTTATGGCATCCAGATTTTTGGCTTCCGCTATCTTGTAGGGATTATCCTCAGTTCCATCACCTCCGTCAAAGCCCGTCCCACAGGTGGCAGGAACGATTTCAAATTCTACCAACTTAGCTTGGCCGGAATAATTGCCTTTGCCAACTATCCTTAATGTTGCAGTGCCTATTTGAATATTATCATAGTAAGCATATTCAAAATCAGTGCCCTCAATTAGATTATTTCCCTTGAAGCTAACATTTGGTTTTGGGGTTATTGAGCTACCTGTCCATGTCGGATTCGGTATAGCGGCAACTATGGCATATCCAAAATGGTTCTGATTTTGCCAGAACAAAGTCGGATAGCCGTTGTTCTTTCCTGAGCTTATTTCCCAGATGCCTTCAAAGTCCCAGCCCTCGTAAGTGCTTTTGGTTTTCATTTCGGTGGTGGTTTTGCCTATTCCTTTGCCAGTGTCTGTTCTACCAGTGGTTCCCTTGTCGTAGTAGCTGTTGCTGATTGTATGATTAGAAGTTCCGACCAAGCCGCCTACATTGCTGCTAGTGCCCGATACTTTCCCCGTTGCGTAGCTATTGCTGATTGTGCCTCCATTATACCCGACCAAGCCGCCGACATCACTGCTAGTGCCCGATACGCTTCCAGTTGCGTAGCTATTGCTGATTGTGCCGCTACCAGAGTTATACCCAACCAAGCCGCCGACAGTGTAGGTGCCCGATACGCTTCCAGTTGCGTAGCTGTTACTGATTGTGCCGCTGTTGCCTCCGACCAAGCCGCCGACCAAGCCGTTGCCTACGACCCCGCCCTTGCTATTGTCAATCTCCACGCCTATATTCTTTATCTCTGCTCTTGATGAAACATGTTCGAACAAGCCTACCCTTCTTATCATAGGCCTGTTTATCCAAAGCCCAGACACCTTATGACCTTTCCCATTGAATTTGCCATAGAAAGAAGAAGAATTGTCACTACTGCTAATCGGTTGCCAGCCAATCGGCTGCCAGCCTGCACTTGAATTCGCTAAGTAGCTGCCCAAATCTATATCGTTTTGTAATTCGTAGTATTTGCCCGAATAGCTACTACCAAGGCAGTTGTTGATGGCATCCAGATTTTCGGCACTGGCTACCTTGTAAGGATTAGCCTCTGTTCCAGCACCGTCAGTAAAACCTGTCCCACAGGTGGCAGGAACGATTTCAAATTCTACCAACTTAACTTGACCGAGATAGCTGCCTTTGCCAACTATTCTCAGTGTTGCCGTGCCAATTTGAATGTTATCATAGTAATCATATTCAAAATCAGTTTCAACAATTAAATTATTTCCTTTAAAATTAACGTTTGGTTTTGGGGTTATTGAGCTACCTATCCATGTCTGATTCGGTATAGCGGCAACTATGGCATTTCCAAAGTGATTCTGATTTTGCCAGAACAGAGTCGGGTAGCCATTGTTCTTCGCGATGTTGATTTCCCAAATACCTTTAAAATCCCAGCCTTCGTAAGTGCTTTGTGTTTTCATTTCGGCAGTGGTTTTGCCTATTCCCTTGCCCGCCTCTGTTCTACTGTTAGTTCCCTTTTCGTAGTAGCTGTTTTTGATTGTACCTCCTTGGTTCGCTCCAACTAAGCCACCTGCAAAGTCGACGGCATTGTTAGATACGCTACCTATGGAGTAACTGTTGCTAATTGTACTGCCTTCTCTATTATACCCGACCAAGCCGCCAGCACAGGAGCTGTTGCCTACTGACACGTTTTCTATGGCGTAGCTGTTACTGATTATGCCGCTGTTGTCCCCGACCAAGCCGCCAACACAATCAACGCCCGATGCGTTTCCGGTAGCGTAGCTGTTGCTGATTGTGCCATAAGTTCCGTTGTCCCCGACCAAGCCACCAATATTAAATGTTCCCACCCCCGACACATTGCCCGTTGCGTAGCTGTTGCTGATTGTGCCGTCATTATACCCAACCAAGCCGCCTACATTGCTGCTGCCTACGACCCCGCCCTTGCTATTGTCAATCTCCACGCCTATATTCTTTATCTCTCCATAAGAAATACCACTCATCCCACCAGGAATACCACTGAACAAACCAACGCTACTCTCTGTAGGCCTATTTATCCAAAGCCCCAACACCTTATGACCATTCCCGTTGAGCTTGCCATAGAAACTACCAATCGGTTTCCAGCCATTATTCCCTAGACCTGCCAAATACGAAGTCAAATCAATATCATTCTTCAAAACATAATAATGATTTTGATAACTTTGCCCCGAACACTCATTCAAATACTGCAACTGCTGCGCAGTACTAATTTGGTAAGGGGCTGCCGCCGTGCCAGTACCTCCAGCAAACAGAGATGCTGTGCATTGCGCAAAAGTTGTGTGTACACCGAAGCCGCACAAAACGGCAAAAGCCAACGTATTCATAATTCCTTTCTTCATAAGGAAACTCCTCTTTTATCTTGAAACTCAAAATGCGCATTTCTGCACAAGTATGTCTTATCAATCTTGCAGATCTTCATAGCTGTTCTCCCTCGTTGTAGTTGGTTCTCCACACCCAAGAGCGAACAAAGGCCGCCCATTGCGAGCGGTATGTAGCGGAGGTACTATGACATAATATAATA
>Ga0268262_10000400_pt1 | contig 57982 bp, 59 predicted proteins | sample TergutNc150P3_FD_190354 | JGI IMG/M metagenome (GOLD analysis project Ga0268262, IMG submission 190354) | Nasutitermes corniger P3 segment gut microbial community from laboratory colony in Florida, USA - Nc150 P3 (SPAdes) (version 2) | ecosystem: Host-associated > Arthropoda: Insects >... | reverse complement strand
TGGTGGACTTTAGAAATGGATTTATATGTTCAGCTTTCATAGAAAGGAAATATAGAAAAATGAAACCTTGACATTTGGGCTTTTTATTGCTATATTTGTGTACGTTTTAATCGCCCTCATCGTCTAGTGGTTAGGACATGGGACTTTCAATCCCAGAATAGGGGTTCAACTCCCCTTGAGGGTACTTGAGCACAGACCTACACATACACTCCATCCATTCAGATGGCGCACTTGCAGTAGAAGCTCTCCTGAGCTTTGCCAAGTATAAGAACCTATCTTGTGTTTCCATAACAGACCACGATACCTTTGCAGCCTACGAAACCGCGCCAAAAGTTGCGGAGAGCTTGGGTATGGAGCTTGTTTCGGGCATAGAAGTGAGTTCTGTGGATAAAGGCAGGGATATTCACATTTTGGGTTATTTCTGCGATATTCACAACCCGGAATTCTTGGCAGCCCTTGAAATTCAGCACGAGAGCCGCAAGGACAGGGTTAGGCAAAGCCTTGAAAAACTGCGCAAACTAGGGCTTTGCATAAGCTACGAGGACGTTGAAAAGCATTGCACGGGAGTTAGCATAGGAAGGCCTCATATAGCTAGTGCCTTGATTGAAGCCAAGTATATAAGTTCTTCTCCAGAGGCTTTTGAGCTTTATTTAAAAGAAGGCGCACCAGCTTATGTTCCGTTAATAGGGCTTAGCCCTGAGGCTGCTATTTCACTGATAAATAAATCTGGAGGGCTTGCAGTGATGGCTCATCCTGAGTACACCAACGCAGACGATTTAATTCCAAAACTGGTTGAATATGGCATTAAAGGCATTGAGGTTTATAATCATAAAACATCAAGAAACATACATAAGTACAAGAAGATTGCAAAAAAATACTGCCTTGTGGAAACAGGTGGTAGCGATTATCACGATGGTCACGGGCTGCTTGGGGAATTAAATCTACCATATTCTATTGTTGAGGAATTGAGGGCTAAGCTTTAGCCCCCGAATCTCCTTTGATTCTTCGCACATTGCGAAAAAATTTCTGTAAAATTTCCACGCTTTCATTTTCCAATAAACCGCTTTCTATTTCTGTTGAATTGTTATAAGAAGAAGTGTCGCGAGCGGCAAACACAAGCCTCGATATGCGGCTGTTTTTAATTGCGCCCAAGCACATGGGGCAGGGTTCCAGAGAAACATAAATGGTTGCGCCATCCAAACGCCAATTCTTCAACTGCTCGCTAGCTTCGTTTATAGCTAGTATTTCTGCGTGTGCAGTTGCGTTTTGCAATTCTTCCATTCTGTTTTGCCCAGCTCCTATTTTCTTTTCGTTCAAAACAATAACAGCACCTATTGGAACCTCTCCATTTGCAGCCGCATTTTCTGCGAGCCTCAAGGCTTGGGTCATCCATTTTTGGTCTTCGGAGGAGAACATTTTTTCAAGTTAGAAATTTCTAACTTGAAAGTGATGAAGGTATCCCGCAAACCGCTTAATGGCGGCGACACTCGCAAGCCCATAGAAGGGCGCACCGTCACTTCTGTGTTCAAATCCATGAAACAAGGACCGCACTACCGCCCCGGAAACGTGCGAACCACCATGCTTTTAGTACACATGATTTGGCAACTTTTAACAAATTTGCCATCTTTTTTAAAACTCAGAAAAGCACATAAAAAAAGAAAAAAACAGCCAGAAAATTTCTCCGTGATTTTTTATTCAGACAATTTAGATGAAGTGAACGGCATAGCCAATAGCCTGCGTTCCGTTGTGCCTTACCTTAATTCAAAGGGCAAAAAAGCGCATCTTTGGGGCAGTGCATTTCACACGCGCGCAAATGGCGTTGTTGAAAATGGTTATGTTGTTCTCTTTCCCCGTGCTGCAAGCATGGAACAGCTCGGTTATGCAGATTCCGAATTAGCCTTTCCATATCTCGCTCCTGTGGTAAAATTTTTGAAACGCTATCCGGCAGATATAATGGAACTTGAAACTCCAAGCCCTGGGGCATGGCTAGTTGGCATAGCGGGCAAAATAATAGGCATGAAAGTTTTGAGCCATTACCGCACAGATGTTCCGAGCTACACTCGCTCACTTGTGAAAGAAGCCTGGATGAGACGCTATGTGCTTTCTTATATGCGTATTTTTTACCAAAACACCGCACCTGTAATTAGCCCCTGCGAAGCATATCGCAAAATTTTAGAAACAGAAATAAAAGTAAAGCCGGAACACATAAAGGTATTGCCAAGGGGAATACCTCTCGAAAATTTTTCACCGGAACTCAGAAAACAAAATTCTAATCATATCACATTCCTATATGTTGGACGAATTTCTGCTGAGAAAAATATTGTTTTTTTGGAAGAGCTGTGGAAAGAGTTTTGCAAGGAAAATAAAAATGCAGAACTTATTTTTGTTGGCGGCGGCTGGTATTTGGAAACATTGAAAGAGAATATGAAAGAATATTCAAACGTGCATTTTGCTGGAGTAAAAGTAGGCAGGGAACTTGCGGAATTTTACGCTTGTGCAGATTTCTTTTTATTCCCCAGCGCATCAGATACCTTTGGAAATGTGATAGTGGAATCCATAGCAAGCGGCACCCCAGCTCTGGTAACCGATAAAGGCGGCCCTCAAGATATAATCAACAATGCGAGCAAAAAATGCGGCTGGGTTTTGCAATATGGAGATTTAAATGCTTGGAAGCAGCAATTAAAAGAATGTTGCGAAATGGTTGGAAGCCCGGAATACGAACAAATGCGAAACTCCTGCGTGGAGCACGGCAAAAACTATACATTGGAAAAAATGACAACAGCACTATGGGAGTTTTATAGGGGATTTTAGCAAAAAACCACAAATTTTAGCAAAAAAACACAAAAATGTATCATAAAATCATTTTTTTTGTATCATTTGCAAAAAAATAATGTATATTATAAGTGTATGCCGAGCGTTTTTGCATATTCCGATTATCGTGCCTTTATGCGCGATGCTTTTGCCGAGAAAAAGGCTTCTAGCCGCTTTTCCTGGCGGGAATTTGCAAAAAGAGCTGGGTATGCAAGCCCTGTTTTCTTGAAATTGGTTGCAGAAGAAAAAAGCTCCCTAAGCGCAGACGGCATTGAAAGAGTGGGTCTGGCACTCGGTTTAACCGATAAAGAACAGGAATTTTTCCGCCTTTTGGTTCCCTTTACCCACGAAACAAGCAACGCAAAAAAACAAAAACTCTTCAATGAAATGCGTAGCATCGCAGCACTCTGCAAAAACCGCATTATAGAAGCAAATCTATACGATTATTACAAAGAATGGTACCACAGCGTTATACGCGAATTAGCCCCAAATGTATCATCTGAAAGCGAAATTTCAAAATTATTGGTTCCAAAAATCCCTACGCCACAAGTCAAGGCTTCACTTGCCCTTTTGCTCAAACTCGGCTTGCTGGAACAAGATTCAAAAGGGAAGTACAAACAAACTAGCAAGCATCTCACAACGGGCGATAACATAAGCTCAATGGCGGTTCGCAAGCACCACGAAAATATGGGAATCTTGGCAGTTTCCGCCTTAGAGAACATTTCAAAAAAAGAAAGGGATATTTCTGGAATAACTATGGGTTTATCAAAAGAGGGTTTTGAAGCCATAAAGGTAGAACTGGCTAATTTTAGGCGCAAAATAAAAGAAATTGCCTCCCAAAGCGAAAATGAAGAAGAATCTGTGTATAGAATAAATTTGCAATTATTTCCACTTTCAAAATCTGCGAAAACAAAGGAGGCAAAAAATGAAAAAGTTTAATCTATTCTCGCCAAAATTTGTTTTTGCGCTACTCGCATTATTTGCATTAACCTGCACAAATCCAGCAAAAACAACGCAAAAAGCACCGGTTGTAGCAGGGGGCACAAGCGAAGAAACCAACACTCTCGCTTACCACGAGGTATTGCCTGCTGTTGGCAGAGATGGCCGCAGCAAAACTGCTCTTTCATTCAAAACCCCAAACAGTTTTGTCGCCTCCGATGGCAACAAATTCTCGGCATCGGTTGCCTTTGAAATAAGCGCTTGGTTCAAAATAGACACCCTGCCGCAAAAATCCGCTGTGCCATATAATTTAGTTGGGAAAAACGATATTTTCAGCCTTGCGCTTGTGAATGGTGCTTGCGGAGCGGAAAATCCAGCATTTGCATTCTTTTTAACAGAAGAAACTTCAATTTTTGCCTGCAAACACGCGGTTTTATCAAAAAAGCCCGTTAAAGAGGGCTTATGGACTTTTGTAGAGGTTAAATGGGACGGTCGCTACTTAACGCTTTATCAAGATAACGTTCAAGTGGCAAAAGAAGAGCGAATTTTGGCCGTTTTGCCATATTCCAATGTGCCAATTTATTTGGGCAAATCTGGAATTTCCTTTGCAATTGAAGAACTTTCACTCAACACGGAGGCTCTATGACAATAGACGAAAACATAAACGAAGCCGAAGATGCCGTATGTATAGCAAACAACTCCGGCCGCATATTAACCGCGAACAAACGTTTTTGCAAAATGTTTGGCTTTGACCAAAGCGAGGTAAAGGGGCATTATCTATGCGATTTATATCGCCATAAAGAGGTGCTCAACCGCATTTTGGAGAATATTCCAGAGCAAGATGATGTTCTGCAAACCAGAATGCGCACGAGGGCTGGTCGCAGCTTTCCCTGCTTGCTAACCTATCGCGGAACAAAGTCCTTAGAAGGCATACCTTTGCTTAGACATTCCATTCAGCGTTCAAGCTGCCAGTGAAGACAAAATTCTCTTTGTCCCAGCTATGGAATAGCCTTCGTTTTTGAGGTAATGGTGGATTTTCTTTAGGCGTTCTATGGAATCTGTATCATAGCGCCTCTGAGACCCAGCGGTACGGCTGGGTTTTAAGTAAAAATTAAACTCTTTTTCCCAAAATCTTAGCGTATGAGCCGCTACTTGCAACATTTTGGCGACATCGCTAACCCTAACTGGGATATCCTCTTGTATATCTACTGGGATATCTAAAGCCTGAGATGTATTATGTACTATCATATATATGATAGCTGTGCAAAAAATGTGCCAAAGTTCTCAATTCAGTAGTTTTCTATGCAACGAACGCTGAACAAGTATTTTTTATCGTTGTCTGAGAAACCCTCTCCGTCGGACATGTGCAAGTTGTAGGCTTTAGAGTTATTGTACGTATTAGAACTCCACCAATAGCCATGGCTACCAACGCTGTAGAAGAATAAGTTGCCATCAATATCATAGGCACCATAGCCACCCGGCATAGCCGCAAAGCCATACGTGTCCTGACCATTGCCAGCACTACCCCAACCTTTAGTAGCTTTCAAATACTTCTCGATTTTCAAATACTTCTCCTTACTAGTAAACTTCGCATCGTCATCATCCTCATTCTCTTCTAACACAATCTCAAACAAATTTTCCCATTCATCCCTGCTTGGCAAACGCCAACCTTCAGGACATGCTTGCATTGCCGCTGCCCAATTGTAAAGTCTGCCGTATTTGTTGCAGTTGTCTGGGTCGTCTTTGTAGCATTTGCTACCAGGGACATAGCAGCTCAAATTCTTCCTCATCCATCTTTGATAGCCGTAGCCTATATAATCGGGATTGTAGTCTTCTCCATAGCAAGAACCTCCAGTATATTCAGAGCTTGAGCTTGATCTCTGGGGTGGGGTGGGGATAAAGGAAGACGAGCTGCTTCGTAAATTGCCACCACAGGTATTGTCATAGTAATCCTTATCTCCTCCCAAATTCCTGCAATCTATAACGTTCAGATAGCTACATCTGTAGTTACCACCGACCAAGTAAAGGCAGTAGGAGTATGAATTCTGCTGCTCCTGCCTCGCTTCGTTACATTCTTCTTGACTACTGAACTCTTCTCCGCCATAATTGTTGCAATTTTTACTACTCATAATGTTGCATACTTTGCTATCGTTATAGTAAAGGCAATAAACATATTGCAATTCCTGCTGCCTCAATAAGCTACAGGTGTTATCATTGCGATAATCATCTCCGTTATTTCTTTTGCAGTCTTCATCACTCATAGGGGTGCATTTGTAGTTACTACCGATATAGTAACCGCAATAGTGAGTACATGTGCTATTATTGCCGTAATTATCTCCTCCATATTGTTCACACTCTATAGTGCTTATAGATTTGCATCTCATTATACCATTGATATTGTAATGGCAGTAGGATTTTGAATTTATGCTGGACAGAAGTGGCATATTATCATCGCTGCTACAACCTAAAATTGCAAAAATTGTCAGTGCTACTAACAAAAATTTTTTCATAGATTTATCCCCAAGTTGAAGCCAAGCGTACGATTGTAAAAGCTGAAGTTTTTCACATCACTCATATCGGCAAAGCCATAGTCGTAAAATGCACCTATGTAAAACATACCTATATCAAAGCCAAAACCCATGTTCAAGCCTAAGTCCAAATCGCCAAAATAATCGCCGCCTTCAACGCATAAGCCAACATACGGACCAGCATTTAACCTAAGTGCTGAAAGTTTGAGAGAGATCAGCAATGGAAGCTCAAAGTAGTGGGAAGTTACGCTTTCATCATCTTTCATTCCCTTTTGGATATACATAAGACCAGGCTGTATGTGGAACATCTCGTTAGCTGCAAAGTCAAGCACAAAACCAAACTGCATTCCGAAAATATCTCCATAATTGCCATCACCACTTTTGAGTGTGCCAGTCTCACGCACATTATCATATTCCGCATAAGTGTGCGAAAAGTTGATACCAGCCCTAATGCCAAAAGACACCGCACCATCGCCACTTCCTTCGCCAGAATTGCTTTCCACGGATGGGGGAGCAGCAGAAACGGATGGGGCTGGAACATTATAAGGCGCATCCACCACGCACTCGTTGTTAGAAAGGCTTTTTATTTCGTTCAAAAGTTCATTTACATTCATGCTTGCAACAGCACTAATGAGCTTCTTGGGGTCAAGAGCACCGGCGGCCATGGCGGTATTCATAATACCCTGTACAAAATTCGTTAAACTGTTAATTACTTTATCCACGCCTGGGAAGCCATCGGGTAACTCTTTTTTTATCCCGTCTATGGGGCATTGTATCATAAAAGATTTGGGTTCCAATTTTTTTCCGCCAAACGAGGCTGGAGTGAGCATATCTTTTGCGAGTTTTGAGGAACAATCTTTCAATTGAGCGGGAAAACCGTCTTTTATTTTAGAAAGAAGTTCGTTTATATTGTAAGTTCTCGCGCATTGCTTTTGCGGAGCTGCTACTGCAACTGATGATGCCGGTGCCAAAATTGCGGCAAGAGATGGTGGTGACGACGGCGGCGGCAGTGGTAGCTGTGGCACTGTATCTTGCTGCGGGGCAAACGCAACAGGAGGAGATATCAACTCAGCAGGGAGAGCGAAAGCTGCTTCCGCTACGGGAAAAGTAGGAACAATGTCAACTGGAGGAGAAGGAGGAACTGTAGCGACTGGAGGAACAGCAGCAACAGGAGCAATAGGAGCAACAGGAGCAATAGGAACAACGGGAGCAATAGGAGGAACAGCAGCAACAGGAGCAACGGCAGCAACAGGAGGAACAGCAGCAACAGGAGCAACTGGAGTGAGAAGTTGTCTGGCAAGCTCCTTGGAAACAATCGTTAAGTCTTCCAACGATTTAAGCGAGCGATCCACCAAGCCAGTTTTGACTACTTGAGAACCAGCGATTTTTATAAGGCGGGCATTAACAGTATGAGTACCGAATACCTCTGTTATGCTCACTGCGCACACATAATCCGCACCGTGCCGTTTGGCAGCTTGAACAATGGAAGCTAAATCACTCTTTTTCCCCTTGGCAAGTTCGTCTTGAAAAGACGATGGATCGCCTATTTCCACATAAGTGCCATCCTGCACCATTGTCGCAAGCAGTTTGTTACTCACAGATTTATTTATGCCAGCATCGTTAGAGCCAGATGTATAGACGGCAAGTTTTTCGGGGGCTTCCTGTGCAAAACACAGAGCAAGCCCCAATGCTACCATAGATGCAATTTTATTGAGGGGTATTTTCACCATTCTTCTCTTTATCACTCCGACAGCAACACTTCCATCATCTTCTTGCCAGCAGTAGCAATGGGAGTTCCGGGACCAAACACACCAGCAACACCGGACTTGTACAAGAAGTCGTAATCCTGTGCGGGAATAACTCCGCCAGCGACAACCATGATGTCTTCGCGGCCTTGTTTTTTCAACTCTGCAATCACAGCGGGTATAAGAGTTTTGTGACCAGCGGCAAGGCTACTCACGCCTAGAATATCATCATCGTTTTCAATTGCCATGCGAGCGGCTTCTTCTGGAGTTTGGAAAAGAGGACCGATATCCACCGTGAAACCCATATCTGCGTAACCTGTTGAAACAACCTTGGCTCCCCTATCGTGACCATCTTGTCCCATTTTTGCCACCATTATGCGTGGGCGGCGGCCGTTCTTTTTCTCAAAGGCATCTGTCATTGATTGAACTTCTTTGAACTCTGCGTTGTTACCTATTTCTGCGCTATACACACCATTTATCCTGTGAATTACCGCATTGTAGCGACCAACAACTTTTTCTACTGCATTTGAAATTTCTCCGAGCGTTGCACGAACTCTGGCTGCTTTTACTGCCAAGTCCAACAAATTTGCTTGGCTCTTTTTGCCAGCTTTCCATTCTTCAAAGCAATTGGTTATGGCTGTAAGTGCGCTATCAACATCGGCTTGGTTTCTTTTTTTGCGAACCTCTTCCAATCTGGCAACTTGGCTGTTGCGAACTGCCGTGTTGTCCACTTCCAAAATATCAAGAGCATCTTCTTGTGCAAGGCGATATTTATTAACGCCTATTATGGCATCTGTTCCGCCGTCTATGCGGGCTTGCTTGCGGGCGGCGGCTTCTTCAATGCGAGTTTTGGGAATGCCTTTTTCTATTGCGCTTGCCATGCCGCCTTCGGCTTCAACCTCTTGAATGAGCCTCCATGTGCGGTTTGCGAGTTCCCTTGTTAAATATTCAACATAATAAGAACCAGCCCACGGGTCAACAGATTTTGTGATTCCCGTTTCTTCTTGAATGTAAAGCTGGGTGTTGCGAGCTATACGCGCCGAGAAATCCGTTGGCAAAGCAATGGCTTCGTCTAGAGCGTTTGTGTGCAGGCTCTGCGTGTGTCCAAGGCCAGCAGCCATAGCTTCTATGCAGGTACGAGCCACGTTGTTGAACGGGTCTTGCTCAGTTAGGGACCAGCCGCTTGTTTGGCTATGTGTGCGGAGAGCCATTGATTTTTCTTTTTTAGGATTAAATGTTTTCACAATTTTTGACCACAGCAAACGACCTGTGCGCATTTTGGCGATTTCCATAAAGTGGTTCATGCCTATTGCCCAGAAGAAAGAGAGGCGAGGCGCAAAATCGTCAACGTGCATACCTGCTTCTATACCTGTGCGAATGTATTCCCATCCGTCTGCAAGTGTGTATGCGAGTTCTATGTCGTTGGTTGCACCAGCTTCTTGCATATGATAGCCAGAGATTGAAATGCTGTTGAATTTTGGCATGTTCTGCGTGGTGAAACTGAATATGTCGCCTATTATTTTCATCGAGGGTTTGGGTGGGTAAATGTAGGTGTTGCGCACCATAAATTCTTTTAGAATGTCGTTTTGAATGGTGCCTGTGAGCTTGGCTTGAGCCACGCCCTGTTCCTCGGCGGCTACTATGTAGAAAGCCAGCACCGGAAGCACTGCACCGTTCATGGTCATGGAAACGGACATTTCTCCAAGCGGGATTTGGTCAAACAAAACCTTCATATCTTCTACTGAGCATATACTTACGCCTGCCTTACCCACATCGCCAACCACTCTGGGATTATCGGCATCATAGCCTCTATGGGTGGCAAGGTCAAAGGCAACGGAGAGCCCTTTTTGCCCGCTTGCAAGGTTGCGGCGGTAAAATGCGTTGGATTCAGCAGCAGTTGAAAAACCAGCATATTGGCGAATTGTCCAGGGTTTCATAACATACATTGTGGAATATGGCCCGCGCAAAAATGGAGCCTTGCCTGCGGCATAGCCCAGATGTTCCATTCCGTTCAGGGTTTCTTTGCTATAAACAGGAAGCACTGGTATTTGCTCAGATGTCATTGTTTGCAATGCGTCAAAATTGGGCAACTTGCCTGAATCTATGACTTCCTTTTTCCAATCTTCAAAGCTTTTATTGGTGCCTGCTTTAAAGTCTAGTGAACTCAAATCCGGTTTCATAGCAAAATCCTCTATATAAGTGTTTGGGGTAATATAGAAAAAAATTTGCTAATAGGCTCTAATCCAGTCGGTTTTATACTCTACAGCATCGCCTCGCTGCTTCATCAAGCCTATACCGAGCTTTTTGGCTTCTTGGACAACCCTATCTTTGAGAACCAAAGAACCAATCCCTAAATATAATTTATGGTTTGCAAATTCGGGGTATAGAAACCTGAAATTTGGGATTTTCTTTTCTACAAGTTCTTTAAGGTCTTTCAAATTGGCTTTGTATTTTGCCTCTATAAGAGCAATGGATTTGCCATTATGCAAAACGGAGAAGTCCACTCATCGTAGCGACAATCAATGATAAAACGGAATTTGTTAAAATTCTCATTAACGCTGGAGCAAAAGCTAACATTTCAGCAAATTTTTAAAAGTGAAAAGCGAATGGAATTCCTATAATGAAAAATTTTCGCCATCAACGGCACAAAACTTGCCAAAACAGTGTTCCCAAGTTTTGGCGGAGTGAACAAAATAGGGAACAAAAGCTGTTTTCGGGTCAATGGAACCAAACGTTTTCAGCTTGCTCTTTTTGGCACGGTGCTGGAGAGAGCGTTTAACAAGAGGTTCCTTTAGGAGTAAAAACCATGTGCCCATATTACGATGAGAGATACAAAAGCTGCAATTTTTTTTCAAGTCAAGACGATTCCCAGCGGCAAAGTTATTGCATGACCGATAGCAATTGGAGGCAATGCGCTAATTATTACAATAGGAATCTCGAAGAAAAAATAAAGCATCAGCGACGAACAAACCCAGACCTGTAACTTGACAAGATTAACCCCCGTAATCTTATCAAAAATTCACTTGGGATAAAGATGCCCTCTTGAACCTTTTGACCCGCGTTTCCGTTGTGTGAAAGATTGAGGCGTAGCCCTTCGCTACGCAGTTGCAGAGCGGGTTTGTTTGCGAAAGTGATTTTCAATATCTGCAGAAGTATAGCCCTTTTTCATAAGGTCTAGAATTTCGTCAAGTCTTTCCTCTTGAGCCTCTTCCTTTGCAACCGCAATGGCATCATCCAAATTCCATTCCGTAAAAAGCATATTCAAAACCTCCGAAGCGTGCTTCTCCAAGAAATATACTAAAATTTTGCGCTCAACGCAGCTCTTTATCGCAACTTCTACGGCTTCTGCTAGTTCCATAGTCTGGCGATTCTTGTTCACCTCTGCTATAAGCTCGTTGTAGCCGCTCAAAACAGGGCTTTTACTCGCTATCTCTGCATTACGACCCTTGTTGATGTTGTAAACGTTTGCTACAAGCTCAAGATTGCCCTTGCCTTTGGTTTTAAAAGAATCGGAAAGCCTAAGCTCCTTGAAATCTGGAAACTCGTCTTTGCCGTTGTACAGAACTATGAACTCCGGTGCGGGAATTTTTATCAACTTCTCTCTGTACAAATCTTTGCCTTTAGTTATTCGCTCGTACTCCCTCCCCAAATACATGAGCATCCTAAGTGGTATGTTGTTATTCACGGTTGATTGGTGCTCTATGAGGACTACAAGCCTGTCGTCAACTACGAAAGCTACATCGTTCAGCTGCCCTTTGAATAGAGCATTTGAAAGCGTAACTATCTCTATTTTTGTGTCTGGTGGGTAGTTTTGCCCTGTTACTGCGTTGTAGAGTTCCAGTGCGGCAGGTGGCTCGCTGAACAGCAGCGTGAAAACGCTATCCTTGTGATTGCGATTTGTTTTGATTTCGGTCATTTTGAACCTCCGTTTTTTCTTTGTTACCTATTAGACGTAAAAAACGGGAAAAAAATCCTAAAAAGTGAATTTTGCAAACAAGTGTTTGCATTTTTGTGCATTTTTTTACAAAAAGTTGAACTTTTGTTCAGTAGTAGGAGTATGGAATGTAGATGTGGGCAAGAAGGACTGACAAGATTAACCCCCGTAATCTTATCAAAAATTCATTTGGGACAAAGATGCCCTATTGAACCTTTTGACCCGCGTTTCCGTACTGCAAGGCAAGGTTCTCGGCAAAATGCAACAATTCGGTTTTGGCGTGCAGCAAGAAGCTATGCTGAATGCTTTAACTGAGGAAATTACAAAATCCAGCGAAATAGAAGGCGAGATACTGAATAGCGAACAAGTGCGTTCTTCACTTGCAAAGTGGCTTAACATAAATTTGGAAAAAGAAACAAGACCCTCGCACCATATAGAAGGCATAGTAGAAGCCGTGATGGATGCGGTTCATAATTACAATAAATCCTTGAATGAGGAACGTTTAAAAATTTCGCAACCAACAGCTATAAGAATGTTAAACGATTTGGTGAAAAAGGGCTTTTTGGCAGTGCGTGGCGCGGGGAGAGGGACGCATTATGTTTTGGAAAACTTATCATTTTTCCCAAGGATTTAATATTGTCAATCCATCTATGCCAGAAAAATCTTTTACATTACGGGTAGCTATAATTAGGTTGTTTTCAAGAGCAGTAGCAGCTATAAAGGTATCTTGCACTTGAAATGAACGAGAAAGCCCAGCCATCATCTTACCCCAAATTTGCATAGTACTTGCTTTTATATTGAGTATGCGTTCATTGAATCCTTCGGAAATTACCTCATTGAACCAAGAAGATAGCTTGTTCTTTCGAGAGCTATTCGGGAGTCTTTCTATTCCATAGACTATTTCGCCTATGGAAACTACACTGATGAACTTATCTGTGTCGGGTGTCTCAATAAACCACTTCACCACGTCTTTGTCGGGGTTTTGCTTGGTCATTTCGGAAAGGACATTTGTATCTATCAAATACTTCATAGTTCAATATTCCGAAAGCGAGTATCTTTGCGAGAAGGCAAGTCTAAGTCAGCTAGGCTTTCTGGTGCGGAATGAAGCATATCAAACAAACTTTTCTTAGGCTTGGTGAGTTGCTTGTATTTGGCTATGGAAACCACGACTGCAACAGGTTCACCACGCAGGGTAATTGATTGCGGTGCTAAAGTCGTCTGCTTTACAAGTTTGCTTAATTTCGCTTTTGCTTCTTGTAATTGCCATCTTTGCATAAAAACTCCTAACTAATCTGTCTAGTTGTAATATAGTAATTTTGCTAGATTTAAAGGCTAAGTATTAAAATATACTTTTTTTGAAAAAAAGCGATTTTGCACAAATTTCGGGGCAAACAGTGACTTTGCAAGCTACAAAAGGAGGTTTTTCTATATTACCCCCATGAACTACTTCAATACCTTGCCATTGCGCATACAACTGGAAGAACTCGGCAAATGCCGTTTTATGGACGCATCTGAATTTGCACGTGGCGTAGAAGCGCTTAAAGGCAAAAAAATCGTAATCATCGGTGCAGGCGCGCAGGGCTTGCATCAGGGCTTGAATTTGAGAGATAGCGGGTTGGATGTTTCTTACGCGCTTAGGCAAGCAGCCATTGACGAAAAGCGAGCCAGCTTTACAAATGCAAGCGAAAACGGATTCAAGGTTGGAGTTTACAAAGATTTAATACCAACAGCAGATTTGGTTTGCAACCTCACACCAGACAAACAACACTCCAAAGTAGTGACAGAAATTATGCCCTTGATGAAAAAAGGCTCGGCTCTTCTTTACAGCCACGGTTTCAATATTGTGGAAGAGGGAATCCAAATAAGAGAAGACATAACCGTGATAATGGTTGCTCCAAAAGGACCTGGTTCCGAGGTTCGTGCAGAATATGTGCGCGGTTTTGGAATGCCAGCTTTGATTGCCGTTAAAAGAGAAAACGACCCTGAAGGCAAAGGTTTAGACTACGCAAAGGCTTATGCCGTTGGGCTTGGAAGCGAACGTGCCGGAGTTTTGGAAAGCTCCTTTATTGCCGAGGTGAAAAGCGATTTGATGGGCGAACAAACCATTCTTTGCGGAATGTTGCAAACAGGCACTCTGCTCTGCTTTGAACGCATGGCTCAGCTTGGGGTGGAACCCGCTTATGCCTCCAAACTTTTGCAATATGGCTGGGAAACAGTATCTGAGGCTCTTAAACAAGGCGGCATAACAAATATGATGGACAGGCTCTCAAATCCAGCTAAAGTAAAAGCTTTTGAGCTTTCCGAAGAATTGAAAACCATAATGAAACCTCTTTACCACAAGCACCAAGACGATATTATCTCTGGCGAATTTTCCTCTACCATGATGAAAGACTGGGCAGATGGCGACAAAAAATTGCTAGCTTGGCGCGATGCAACTGGCAAAACAGCTTTTGAAAAAACCGCAGCTACCGATTCTCAAATAACAGAACAGGAATATTTTGACAGGGGCGTTTTGATGATTGCAATGGTAAAGGCAGGCGTTGAGCTTGCATTTGAAACAATGGTGAGTGCGGGAATGAAACCCGCCTCTGCTTACTACGAATCTCTGCACGAAACCCCGTTAATCGCAAACCTCATATCCCGCAAAAAACTCTACGAAATGAATAGAGTTATTTCCGACACAGCAGAATACGGTTGCTATTTATTTGCAAATAGCTGCGTTCCGCTTTTGGAAAACTTTATGCAGGCACAGGGCAAAGATGTTATAGGTGCAGTATTCAACGAAGGTAAATCCAATAGGGTGGATAACCGCCGCCTGATTGAGGTGAATACAGCCATAAGGCAGCACCCTGTGGAAGAAATTGGTGCATGGCTACGCAGCAAAATGCGCGGAATGAAACAGCTGTAATTACATCACAAACTCTTTGGCTTTTCCTTTATCTTTTTTGACGACCGATATGGCCTCTAAATATATGTGGTCATATCCGTCTATCATTCCTTCTTTAACAAGAGCCTCCACCATAATCCATTCATTTTGTCCAAATTTAAGTTTCTCTTTTTTATACACAAATTCAAAACCAGCCCTGCCATCATCTCCGCAACAGCCAGCTGTCTTTCTAAAAACCTCGTAACGTTCCTGATTATTGTCATCCATATATTTTTCAAAAAAACCTTCAATTTGAACTATTTTATCCCCATAAGTTTTTGGGTTTAAATAAATATCCTTTACCTGCTGCACAAAAAGCCTGTCTTTGAGAAGGCAAAAGGATTTGGGTTTTACTTGTGCCATTGCACTATGGCAAAATAGCAAAAGCATTAAAAGAGACAAAACGGAAATTTTCATAGCAACTCCTTTTTTCTTTTAAAAAATGAAATCAAACAAAAAACTAAAAACGAAATCAAATTCACCGCAACAATGCTAGCCCCTGTTGGAACATTGTAAGCAAATGAAATTACCATTCCCATAAAAAAGCAAATAACAGAGAGAAAGGCAGAGCATATAACAACAGATTTAAATGTTTTCAAAAGCCGCATAGATGTAAGTGCTGGAAAAATAATCAAACTTGAAATGAGCATTGCCCCCATAATTCGCATACCTATAACTATTATAACAGCGGTTAAAAGCGCGAGCAGCATATTGTAAAATTCAATATTTGTTCCGCTCGCTTTTGCATAGTTCTCATCAAAAATCACGGAGAAAATTTTATTGTAAAAAAATATGAACAAAGCAAGTATCACAGCAGAAATAACAACGCACAAATACACTTCCCCTTGCTTTATCGCCAAAATACTTCCGAACATATAATTGCAAACATCTGTGTTCATTCCAACAGTCAAAGATATTATTATTACGCCTATGGCAAGCGAACTGCAAGAAATTATAGCTATAGCGGCATCTCCCTGCATTTTTGAGCTTTCCCTAATTCTGAGCAGCAAAAAAGCCGCGAGCATCACAAGGGGAATGGAAACTTTGAGCGGCGAGAACCCCAGCGGAACGGCAATGGCAAGCGTTCCAAAGCCAACGTGCGAAAGCCCATCTCCTATCATTGAATATCTCCGCAAAACAAGCGGTAGTCCCAAAAAAGAGGCGCAGAGCGAAACGCAAATTCCAACCACTATAGCTCGCACAACAAACGAGTATGAAAATAAGTCTTCAAGCAGTTCTAGCATTGTTTGCCCCCAAATGCAAAACCCTATTGCAAAGCCCACTCGTACCATCAATATCGTGAGAAACCATAATTATAGTTGTACCTTTTGAATTTATATCTTTCAAAATGCTGTGCATCTGTTTTGACGAAGCTGCATCCAAACCGGTCATGGGTTCGTCTAAAAGCAGAAGTTTTGCCTCGGCGCATAACATTCTCGCAAGCAAAACCCTTTGCCTTTGCCCGCCGGATAACTCTTGAATAGATTTGCGTTTTAATTGTTCAATGCCCAGAAGTTCAAGGCTTTTATCTGCTTGCTTTTTATCATTTTTGCTGTAAAAATAAAACCTCGAATGTCTGCAAAGAGTTCCGGAAAGCACAACTTCATAAACGCTTGCGGGAAAATCTTTTTGAACCCTAGTTTGCTGCGCCATATAGCCTATATCGTTCTTTTTTATGCCGTGAAATTCTATGCTGCCGCTATTTGGCTTTACAAGCCCCGCAATGCTTTTTAGCAAAGTGGATTTCCCTGAGCCGTTTTCGCCAAATACTCCCAAAATATTTCCTGCATCCAATTCAAAACTGCAATCCTTGAGGGCTAAGGCGGATTCGTATTTTACGCAAACTTGTACACAAGAAAGAATTTTCATCTCTTATTTTTCTTCCAAAAGTCCTGTTTTTAAATTCGCTATATTTTGCTTTAGCAAATCCAAATATGTTGTTCCGCTTTCAAAATCTTGTTTTGAAACATTGTGATAGGAATGCAGCAAAAGCATTTTTGCCCCCGTTTGCTCTGCCACCGCTTCTGCTGTGTTCTTATTGCTCAACTCAACGTGGTATATATATGGAATATTATTGTTCTTAACCGCGTTAATTAAATTTGCTATTGTTGCCGGAGTGGCATCTGATTGGTCGGAACAGCCGGAAAATGCTGCTCTATAGTCCAAGCCATATTCCTCAACCAAATAACGGAACGGGAATCTATCTGCTACCACAATTTGCTTTCTCTTTGCAGAGCTAACAATTTGCGAAAGTTCCTTTGACAAACTATCAATTTGCGAAACATAAGTTTGAGAATTTGCTTTATACTTTTCGCAATTTGTGGTATCTTTCTCGCAAAGTGCACCAGCTATTGCATTAATCATCAAAACAGCATTTTTTGGGCTTGTCCAAATATGCTCGTCGTATTCCACTTCAGGTTTGCTAGCGGGTTCTGCTTCTGCTAACAGCGGGTCAACCTCTTTTTCTTCGGGCTGCATACCTTCTTTTTCTTCTTCTTCGTAAAGTTTAACAAAATCAAACAAGCGGACAATTTTCATTTTTGTGGTATCTAGTGTGCTTAAAATGCGGTCAATCCACGTATCGTTTTCGCCGCCTATGAATAAAAATACATCGGCGTTTTGAATGTTTCTTATATCTGCGGGGCTTGGTTCATAAGAGTGCAAGGAACTACCAGGCGGAGTGAGCATTGTTATATTTGCTTGTTCTTTTGCGACCGCTCTTGAAAAATCGTAAAGAGGAAAAATAGTGGCAACCACATTTACTTTGCCACCAGGTGAGGCTTTAGGTTTTTTCTCTTCGCAAGAAATTGTTAAAATTAAGCACAACATAAAAATAAAAATGTGGAATTTTCTAAACATAACATTCTCCTTTGATGTTGTTGGTAAATGTAGAAAAATTTCACCTACATTTTTCACACACCCCAGAAATTCTAATTGCATATTCTATATGCTTGAATTTAGCTTTTGTTCCAGCTGTGTTTATTACTTTTGACAAATTCTCAACTTGTATTTCGTAAATCGCACCACATTTTTCGCAGGTTATATGCTCGTGGTATTTTTTTGTTTTTTTTGCTTCGTAGTGTATGTGCCCGTGCCCAAAATCAACAGAGCTTAAAATTCCCGCTTCTTTTATTGAGGCAAGCGTTCTGTAAACTGTGGCACGGCTTATGTTCATACCGTTTTTGTGCATTTGCAAGGTAAGTTCATCGGCAGAAAAATGACCAAGGGCAGACATCGCTTCTTTTAAAATAAGTTCGCGAGGCTGCGTGTACAACAAACCTTTGGATTTCAAAAAATCTTTATAGACTTTAATTGTTTCTTCTTGATTTGTTGCCGAAGACATAAATAGAAATCTAGAAAATTTCTAACATAGCCACTAATTAACTCTGAATCTCCATTCAAGGGGGGAATTAATTAGCTTTTAATCGTACTCAGGCCTCGTAGTTAAAATCACAGATACTCCTCGCAAGCCGTGAAAAGCAAGCGAAAAACGGCTTATGAAGAATCTGGATGTTCTCACTCTAAAACCAAAACCATAAGAGTTCCTTAAACTAAAAGATAATAAATGCCCATAATCATCACTATATACTCCGTATTCATTAAAAATAAGCATATCTGCATAGCGGTCTATAGGCCAACGATATTCATTTGAAAAGCCAGCAACAATAGCTCCACTGAAATAACCGTCTGTATAAGCACGAAGCGGAAAATTTCCTCCTAGTGTACTCATAGCTAAGAATGGAGCCTTGCCTTTGTGATCCTCTATCATATAGCGAGCTTTTAACTGCGTTATAAGTACTCGTCTATCAAAAATTACTTCCTTTACGTTTATAGGATTCAACATATCAATTGCTTCTGAAAAAGACAAATTCATTAACTTTTCCCTATTTGCATTGCTCTCTGCAACCGTCATTGCGTAGCCTTTGCTACCAAGCAATAAATAATTCACAAAGCGACTTTCGGCAACATGATAATTATGGTCTCTTGTGTCACTATAAGAACTAATAGGCACATAAGAATAGCTAAAAGAAATTTTATTTCCTCTGGTTGCTGAATATGGCTCATCAAGGCTGTTATAAGACAACGAAAGAGATAACGGATAGCTTTCAAAATTCCTGTAAAATCCTCGATTAGAAACATATACATCATTCATATTTATTGTGGTATCTTCTATTATACTAGGAACATCAAATCTATTAAAATTGCCAGATGCACTAAATTCTATGTTCCAACCCCCATACAAATTAAATCCAAAACCAGAATTTAGAAGAATTGAGCTATCTGCAAAAGAATATTTAACTCCCTTTGAATTTCTAAATGAGCTATTTCCATATTCTCTATGGTTCGCACCAAACCTAGAATAAAAAGATGTACCTAAAATTTTACCTTTTTTATAACGCATTGCCGCATCCCAATCTCCGTTAATATAGTGATGCGGAGAAATAAATACATTATCATTGTCAAGGAAAAGTTCCTTATGCCAGTACGAAAAACCTATATTGGCGGAATTGCCCATACTTGCATTTATTATAGGGTAAAACATTATATGTTTTTTTTCACCATAAGTTATGAGATTTGCCCCTTTATCTATTATATCTCCTCTTGATACATATATTAACGGTGGTATCACTGGGTATATCAAAAACTCAACAGTAGGCTGTATTATATGCACAAAAGGCCAAGACACAAGGGTCAAAAAGATGTTTTCGTGTTTTATATTCACAACAGAAGTATCTGAACTTGCCTCTTGTGCCTCAGCACAAAAAGCAAAAAGAAAAATAAAAACAAAAACCTTTTTCATTTACTAAATTTGAAATTTACAAATGTTTTCTTTAATAACAAGATTTTTGCTCTTTCTGCAAAAGGCGCCAAAAATGATAATATTTTTTGCCCTGGCCTTGTCTGCTCTGTGCATATATCCTGTTTCAAACTTGCGCTGGGAACTAGATATGGCAGATTTGCTCCCAAAAGGACATTCTGCAATAATCACGCAGAACCAAGTATATAAAGAATTTGGCGGCTGGCAAACCCTGATAATTCTCTCCAAATCTCCAGACAGCGCAGCCAATGCAAATTTTATTGCAGCCCTTGCCGCATCTTTGGAACAAAGCGACTTGGTGAACTTAGCAGAATACCGCACGGAGGCAGATTTTTACAGAGAACACAGATTGTTATATATAAATCTCCAAGATTTGGAAACCATCAGAGACAGAATTAAAAGCCTTGTAGCCAAGCAAAAACAAAAACTAAATCCCTTTATAGTGGAACTGGTAAAGGACACTTCTGTATCCAACGAGCCATTTTTTTATTTGGAAGATATTGAATGGAAATATTTGCAAAAACTAAAAAACTTCAGAGGCAGCACAGATGGAAAGGTGCAAGTTTTGGAAATTTATCCTACAAAAAATAATTCAAATTTGCCCGATATGAGAAAACTGTATGGGCTTGCAAAAACAAAAGCCGATTCCCTAAGCAAGCAAAAAAATATAGATGTGCTTTATGGCGGCGCGGTTTACGATTTTGTGGCAAATAGCAGAACTTTATTATCGGAGGTGCGAACTTTGGCATTTATTTCTGCACTTGTGTTATTTGCCATATTCGTTTTTTTCTGTTTCAAAATACCAGCCATATCCTTAATTACAGCTTTGTGCCTCGCTATGGCAACTCTGTGGACATTCGCGGGGGTTTCAATTTTATTTGGCAGAATAAATATTCTCACAATAATACTGGGTTTGATAATACCAGGGCTTGGAGGGCGAAATGCCACACATTTGCTCTCAAGATACACCGAAGAAATGCAAAAGGGATTAAGCGTTAAGCTCGCTTTAGAAAGCACAATACTTGGCATTGGGCAGCCTTTTACCGTTAGCGCTTTTATAAGTTCTTCAATGCTCTTTTGCCTATTTTCCATTCCCTTGCAAGGAATAAAGGAGCTTGGGATTGCAGGTGGGCTTGGAATTTTATTCGACTGGTTTGCCATAAGTGTTGTGCTTCCAGCTATGCTGATATTTTTGCAAAAAAAACACAACTTTCCACTGTTTGCAAAAATAACTTTCAAGTTTTCTGATTTTTCAAGAGAGCCGCTCAATATAAGCAAAAAATATATAGCCGCTATTTTAATTGGCACTATAGCTATCACTATACGTGGAGTTTTTCCAGAAATGGAATATCGCTTTTCAAAAACAGAGTTTGTAAAACCATCCGAGCCTGTGTACGAAATTCTGAAAGACATAGGAGAATACAAAGCAGAACCGGTTATTGTTATTTTTCCAAACGCAAAGTGCGCAGAAGTTGCCGCAGACAATTATCCCGATATGAATTGGGTAACGTATGCAAGTCTTTTGCCTCGCGAACAATATAAAAAATTGAGAATTTTGGGAGAAATCAAAAATGCCCTAAAGCCAGAAATTTTGGAAACACTTGTTGGCAACGAACTCACAAATGCGAACAAGATCGTGGAAAACTGGAACTTAAAACCTGTAGAGCCAGCAGATTTTCCAGAGAGTTATAATTTGAAATTTTTGGGCAAAAATGGAGATATAGGGGAATTTGGTTTTATTTTTCCCGCATTTGATATTGATGATGGGCTTGAATGTCGCAGATTTGCAAAAAGCGTAAATGATATTTCAATTTTTGGCAAACATCTTGCAAGCACTGGAAACCCCATAATCCGTGCCGCGCTTATGGATTTGAGCCTGCCAAAGCTCCGCCGATGTACCATATTTGGCTGCATAGCAATTCTGCTTTGGCTTTTAATATTCAAGAATATGAGGAACCACATATTTTTGATTTTGGCATCTCCAGCTATTGGATTTTTGTGGTTTTTTGGAATTCTGAACTTGCTGAATCTCCCTTTAACTGTTTATAGTATTTTAGCTTTGCCTTTTTTAATAGGTATTTCCATAGATGGTTCGCTGTTTTTATGGCAAAGATTTTGGGAAGAAGGAACAGGCTCGCTAAAATTTGTTTGCGTAAAAACCGGAAGAACAGTGATTATCTCTTATTTAATACCAATAGCAACTTTTTCAAGCTTATGTTTTTCTTCACATCCCGGCTTAAAAAGCCTTGGCATGGTAACGGTTATAGGTATTTTAAGCATAGTTCTGGCTCATATAGCCATATTCCCAATCACAGCTTCTCTTACCGAAAAAAGAAGAAAACACCAAGCGCAATAAAAGGGTTATTTCCGCTGAGAAGTTCTTCAAACGTATCGCTTTGTAAACGAGTTTCAACAGCCAAATTTTCATACTCATAACGCAACCCTGCATAAGCACCAGGTTCATATTTGTAAAGATAGAAAACATCTATGTTTGTATCACCTTCTACAGTAGCCCCACGCACATAAGAAGAAATGCTGTAACTAGCACCAACAAAAGTGAGCAAATGTTTTGTTAAAGCCATTTCTCCTAAAAAATTCGGAGAAATTATAGCTTGTAAATAATAGTTGTCAAAATCAGAATAAGAAAATTCATTGTTTAAGCCAACAATAAATTTAAGTTTATCGCTTTGCAAAATTTTATAACCTAAATTCAGTAAAAATTTCATATCTGTTGTATCACTAGTATCATTAGCAATACCTAAAAATTTATCGTTGTACATATATCTATAAGAAGAAGTCTTGTAAAGGTCATAGCTAAACTTTAAATCCCAAACTAGCCTATCGCCACCAGTTATTCCAATATATGCCTTTTTAACAAACGATTCCTGTTTTAAAATATCATCATCATCGCCATCATAACCACTTGTGGTGATTTTACCAGTATATGCGTAAAGAATTGAACTGCCTAGTGGTACAGAGAAATTCATACCAATATTTTGGTTTGAAGAACATTCATATTTGTCATCAGATACGCGATTGCAAAGCTTATGAGGAAAAATACTCAAAGAAAGCCCATAAAAACTTTTAGCATATCCAAGCATCAAAGATTGGTCAAAACCTAAGAGCGCAGAGCCACCTGCCAAATCAAAAGCCGAATAACCAGAGCCAGATTCAGGGGAAACATAAACAAATTTATGCCAATAAACATCGCTTGGTTTTTGCAAAATATCTGCGATAGTTGGAGCCGCACCCAAAGTCCCGTAGGGATTATATGCAAAACCGCGCAAGGACTGTTCAGCAAAAACGAGTACTGCGCACAGAAGTATAATTTTAACAATATTCATAAACATAGCAAGTGTAATATAGTAAATGCTGATTTGCCCATACCCTATACCCCATACCCAAACATTGAGTTAATCATTAATTATATCGCTTGCGACAAATCAAATACAATATGAGAAAGTTTGAATCTATCAGGTTTAAAGTCGTCGAATGTTGTTTTAATGGCATAGTCTAATCTTATTGTTAAAAACTGCCATTTATAGCGAAGTCCAAGCCCAACAGACATTTCTTCAGCTGTTTTATAAAGCTCGTCTGTATCTTTTATGCGAACCCAGTCTGAGAATTGCACAAGTTGAAAATTGTGAAGCGTATTCCAAGGTGGAATCACTCTCAGCTCCTCATTTACTCTGTAATAAGTTGGCGAAAGCCCGCCAGCTTTAATCTCTACAATTGAATCTTTTTTAGGATCGTATTTCTCAGTTATTATGTATGGAAACACACTCCTAAAAGCATAGCCTCGTAAGGTTCTGCCACCGCCCTGATAAAAAGTTTGCGCATCGTCTTCTGCAGCTTTGTTGAAAATATTTCCATAGCTAAATGCAAAGGCACTGAGCAAATTTTTGAAAAAAGGAACATAAACATAAGAAGACACGTCTGTATAAAGAAAGCCGTGCTCTAGGCTTATATTCCAAAATTCCGCAAATTTTTTCATGCTTTTAACCTTTTGAAAAGATTCATTTTTCAATTCTCCACCAGCACCAAAAGCTGGAACAAATCTAAGGCCTAAAATGGGATCGTGGCTATTGTCGGTAAAATCAAATACTAAACCTATCTCGTCTTTTACTTTAAAGTAATCATCTTCTTCCAATTTTATCAATTTTAAAAATCTGAAATCAAATGTGTTTCTAAAGCGAATACGATTGGAAAGTCCAAACGATATATTTGCCCTATTCACTAATTCCCATCTTTCAACAAGGATATCTGGATTGGTTGGTTCTGGCAACTTTTCGTGGTTAAAAAATATTTTCTCATCTAATCTTATAGCTGTTGGTATCCAAGATACTCCGGTACCAAAAAGCAAGGGATGCGCATAATTAAATGCTATTTCTTGGCGATTTTCTGCAAGCATAGTGCTAACGCCCATTTCGTGAAAAGAACCGAACAAATTTCTGTGCAGAGAAGACAATGATATTCCAAAACCATAAACCTGTTCAAAAAAGAAACGATAATTTGCCTCTCCAGGAACTCTCTCATAAACGGTTAAGGTAATATCAGAAAGCCCGTTTTCTTGCAAAGTGTCTTCTAACCTAACCTGCGAAAACAGCTGCGTTGTAAATAACTTTGTTCTGAATGAAAAGAAATATCTTTCGTTAACTATGGAATCACGTGGTATTTCCCACAAATTTTTCAACCAAAGTGTATCTGAAAGCCCATATTCTGGTTCTGTTTGCCCCGGCAGTAAACCTGAGCGAAAAATCACGCTTCTGAAATTTCCCATACGAACTTGAATATTAGGGTCTGTAAAATAACGAACATTCACTTGTTTTTCCACTGTGTCTATATATTCTCTATGTTCTATGGTTATATGCAAATAGCCGTTTTTCAGATAAACATCCCTTATTGATTTTTGGTCATTGTTTATATTCTCTGGATCATAAAATCCACCTTTGGGAACAGAGAGATCTTCTACCTTTATTAGAGTATCTGAACCTTCGGTAAATTCAATCTCTGCCCATCCAAACTTGTATCTCTCTCCCTCATATACATTAAACACATAATTTTCCACTAAAATGGAGTCCACCTTTTCTTCTCTCACCGAAAGAGAAATATTTTCGCTAAAATAACCGTTGTTTTGGTAAAAATCGTCCAAATTCACCTTTGCCAGCTTAATTATGAAATTACGCCTCTCTGGCGAAATTAGATCCATTTCCGTAGGCAGGTCTAACTGTTCAGTTAAAAATTTTTCGCTATAAATTTTAGCACCGTTTATTTGCAATTTCCAAGGTGAAACACCCGCGCTTGCAAAAACTGCAAATAAAATTACGCAAAGAATTGCATACATTAACTTTTCTTTCTAGGCGTCCTCGGTTTCTTTGGAGCAGGAGCATCTTCGTCTGCTGGAGGAGCTTTCCCTTTTGGCTTTTTAATAACAGGAGCGGCAGGAGCTTCATCCTCGCTTGGCGTTTCTTCCATCACTGGTCTCCTTTTTCCTACATCACCGCCGCCACCGCCACCACCTCTAAAGACCTTCTCTGGGTTAAAACCAGAGGGAAAGTTTGTTCTGTCATCATATACAACTCCAGAAACCTGCCGCAGTTTTTCCATTCCTTTGGAGCGAGATAAATTTGCTCCAGAAAAATCCACTCTCTCTAGTTTCGTGTCTTCGTTAAAGCTTGCGGCTTGAATATCGGCATTTACAAAACTAACCTGATTGAGTTTTGCTCCATCGAATTTTGCACCAGTCATAGTGGCTTCCGAGAAAATAACTCTGTCTAAAGTGGAATTTTTGAAATCGGCTTTTGTCAAATCGGCTTTGGGGAACTGCGAGCGTTTCATATCGGTTCCGTCAAAAACGGCATTTTTCAAATCTGAACCAACAAAATCGCATTTGTCAACGCTGGCATCAAAAAAGCTTGCTCCAACCATTTTGGTTCCCACAAAAGTGCTAACACTTACATTGCTTTTATCAAACACCACACCGGTTATTGTCATTCCGTTGAAATCCATATCTGATATGTTGGCTTGCGCAAAAATAGCCTTCTGTAACTTGGCTTTCTTTAAATCTGCCTTGCTGAATGATGTGAGAGAAAAATCTGCATTGGTGAAATTGGCATTGCCAAAATCTGCACCAGAAAAGTCCACCCTTTGCAAACCAGCACCAGTGAAGTTTGAGTTGTTCAAGTCCACATTCACAAAATTGGAATTGGTTAAATTGCATTTGGAAAAGTTTGCCCCCGTGACTTGCGCTCCTTTAAAGTTGGAACCAGCGAGTCCCGAATTTGAAAAATTGGTGTTTTGGGCAACAACCCCACCAAAATCGGCACCGGTTAAGTCCACGTCTATGAGTTTTGCGCCCGTTAAATCGGTGTTTTTAAAGCTAAGACCCTCAGATACCTTCATTGAGGTGAGATTCGCATTCGTAAGAGAGGCACCTGAGAAATTCGTTGATTTTTCTATAGCTCCTTCGCTATTCAAAAGCGTTGCTCGGTATAGATTTGCTCCTTCAAGGTTTGCATCGGAAAAATCCACGCCTCGCATATCTGCGCTCGAAAAATTTGCACCCGCGAGATTTGCCCCAGAAAAATTAGGGGTTTCTAGCATGGCATTCTGAAAGTTTGCGCCTCTAAGCTCGGCTTTTTTAAACACAGGGCTTGAGCCAGTGGCATTCTGAAAGTTTGCCTGCTCGCCAGCTGCATTGTCAAAACGATAGCCATCAATGCCCTTTCGACTAAATGAAGTGGTTATTTCCTTGCCTCGCCAATTGGCTTGCTCAGAAGGAGCTCCACAGGAAGTTAAGGAAATGAGAAACGCGGAAGCGGTCAACAAACCGCCGAAAATATATTTTTGCATAGAATAACCCTTTTGCATATTCCATTAAAATATAAAAAAAAAATAAAAAGCGGTAGATTTTTTTTGTATCTTTCGTTTCTTATGCCAAATAGAGTAGTAGTGGGTTCCCAATGGGGAGATGAAGGCAAAGCCAAAATAGTGGATTTTTTAACCTTATATGCTGATATAATAGTCCGTTTTCAAGGGGGCGCAAACGCAGGGCATACGGTAAAAGCAGGCGACCAGGAATTCATTTTTCACCTAATCCCAAGCGGAATTATGCACGAAAACAAGGTTTGTGTGGTGGGAAACGGCGTTGTTTTTGACCCAAAACAGGCTATTTTAGAGATAAAAGATCTAGAAACAAAGAACATTTCAGTGGAAAACCGCATTTTTATAGCAGAAAACGCCCATATTGTGCTACCCTGGCATATAGCCTGCGATAAGTTAAAAGAAGCCAAGGCTGGAAAATCGGCCATTGGAACCACAGGGAGAGGCATTGGACCCTGCTATAGCGACAAAGTGAACAGGCTTGGGGTTAGGGTTGGAGATTTGCTGGATATTAAAGAATTAAAGCCTCGTATAGAAGCCCTAGCCCAGTTCAGAAACGAAGAATTTGAAAAAGTGTTTGGCTCAGAACCCATAGACCCAGGTCCTGTTATTGAAGAATATTTGGAATTTGGCAAACTGTTAAAACCCTATATTTGCGACACCGTTTCTTATTTGTACGAGGCCTTGAAAGCCAAAAAGCAGATAATTTTTGAAGGCGCTCAGGGAACAATTTTGGATGTTGACCACGGAACCTACCCTTTTGTCACCTCTTCAAACACTGTAGCTGGTTCTGCAAGCTGCGGGTCTGGAGTTGGCCCCACTGCAATAGACCAAGTTATTGGAGTTGTGAAAGCCTACACCACAAGGGTTGGAAACGGACCCTTCCCAACAGAACTCTCAAACGAAATTGGAGAAGAACTTCGCAAAATAGGCGGTGAATTTGGAGCCACAACCGGCAGGCCGCGCCGCTGCGGTTGGTTCGATGCCCCCGTTGTTCGCAAGGCAGCAGCCGTAAATGGTTTAACGCACCTTGCAATAACCAAGCTAGATGTGCTAGATACTTTTAAGGAGATAAAAATTTGCACAAACTATAAAATGGAAGGTAAAGAATTGCAGAGTTTTCCAAATGGTTTAACGCAAGTTGCCCTTTGCGAACCTGTTTATGAAACTTTATCGGGCTGGGAGTGCTCAACCTCCAAATGCCGCTCTTGGAGCGAATTGCCACCAAATGCGCAAAAATATTTAACCAGAATTTCCGAACTCGCCGGAGTTAAAATAGGGATGATTTCCATTGGAGCAAAGAGAGATGAATCTATTATACTGGATCTTAATTGAGAATTAAATATGGAAAATGAAAATCCTTTTAGTACTCCAATTAAAATAAAAGAGCCGCAGAACAAGCTCCCTGATTTTTTAATTGAAAATTTGCCCGAACATTTGCAGGCTACCCTTAAGGAGCTTGGCTGGAACGAGCTGATGCCCGTGCAAAAGAAAACCATTCCCTATATGCTGCAAGGCAGGGATATGCTAATTCAGTCTAAAACAGGCTCTGGAAAAACAGGAGCTTTTTTGCTACCTCTTTTTCAGGTTATAGTTACAGAACATATTTTCCCACAGGCTCTTATTTTGGTTCCCACCCGCGAGCTGGCATTGCAGGTTCACGGCGAGGCAGAAAAGCTAGCAAAAGGCACTGGTATTCGCTCTTGCGCAATTTTTGGCGGTGTTGGTTTTGACAACCAAATTCATGCACTAAGAAATGGAGTGCATATAATAGTTGCCACCCCAGGCAGGCTTTTAGACCACGCCCAAAGGGGCAACATAGATTTTGGAAGTATTCGCGATTTGATTATGGACGAGGCAGACGAAATGCTCGGTATGGGTTTTTACCCCGATATGCAACGTGTGCGCCGCTTTTTGCCAAAAGATATTTCTTGCACAATGTTCAGTGCCACAATTCCTCAAACCGTAAAAAGTTTAGCGAGGGAATTTCAACGTCAAAACGCAGATTTTCTCTCCCTCTCCTACGACCAAGTTATAGCAAAAAATTTGGAACACCGCTACTATGCCTCCGATGCAATGGGCAAAGATTCTCTTTTAATAAAAATTTTAGAATGGGAAAATCCTGAGAGTTGCATGGTGTTTTGCAATATGAAAAAAGACGTTGCATATTTGGAGCAGGTTTTGAACGATTACGGTTTTGCCTCCAAAGCTCTCTCTGGGGATATTTCGCAAAAAGAACGTGAACAGGTTTTGGGAGAATTCAGAGAGAACAAACTGAAACTTTTGATATGCACAGATGTTGCCGCACGCGGCATAGATGTTACCCACGTTACCCACGTTATTGTTTACGACCACCCAGGCGACCATGAGGTTTATGTGCACAGAAGCGGCAGAACAGCAAGAGCTGGCAGAAGCGGCCTTTCCATTTCGCTCATAACTCCGGTTGAAGAAATTGAGATTCAAAAAACCGCCGCAGATTTTGGCATAAACTTCATAAAAATGCCACCCATAAGCGAAGAAGAATTAGCAAGCCGTGTTCGCCAAAGAGCCGAAGCAAAACTAGACCGCGAGCGCAGATTTTTGGGACAAAAACAAAACGAAAGAATGAGCCGTTATCTTCCAATGGTAGAGGAACTTTCGCAAAACACCGAAGGCAAAGAACTCCTCGCCTATTTGTTGGATTCGTTTTATTGGAAGTAACCACACACAAACGCACGACAATTTGGCACAACAACCCAATGCGTAAAACAACATAATGATACCGATTTGTAGGGGCAGGTCTCCGTGCCTGCCCTTTTTGTTGCACCCATATTTGCATTTTTTGCGGATATATCCGCATTTTGCATATTTGGTTTCGCAAAGGGCAACCACGGGGAGTTGCCACAAATATGAACTTTACCCCTTGACAAAATCCCTTAATTTTTATATATTAAATTTCACAATGGTATTATTTGATTTCACATTTGGGGCAACCGCAAGGGTCGCCCCTACGGGGTTCAAACAAAAGAAATGTACGAAATTTTCTATATTACAAATATGCCCAAAACAACAAATGAATGTTTAAAATTGCTAAAAGCCTATAAAAAAGAAAATGCTAGTAAATATGGCATTGAAAGTATAGGCGTTTTTGGTTCTTTTGCCAGAGGAGAACAAAATAGCAACAGCGATTTGGATGTTTATCTCGAATCCGACACTATTAGCCTATTGCAAATGGGTTCCTTGTTATACGATTTGGAAAATCTTTTAGGCATAAAAGTTGATTTAATACACAAACACAAACGATTGAGAAACGAATTTTTAAACACCATAAAAAAAGACATCATTTATGCCTGACAAAACAATAATTGCCGATAAATTGCAGAAAATGGAAGAAGCCTTGCAGTTGCTTATAGATGGTACCGCAAATATAAATTCCGTTGAGGAATTGCTTGCAAATGCAGAAGGAATGTTAAAACTCAAAGGTATTTGCATGGGATTACTTATTATTGGCGAAGAAGTGAAAAATTTAGACAAACATTCGGAAAATAAATTGTTGCCAAAATATCCGCAAGTTCCTTGGAATGCGGTTATGAAAATGAGAGATATTATTGCTCATCATTATTTTGATGTAGATGCAGAAAGAGTTTTTGATACGCTCAAAAATGATATTCCGCCTTTGCTTGCGGTCATAAAACTTATTAGAGAAGACTGGCAGAAAAATACTTAGTAGTAAGTTTAAGTATTCAAAAAAATCCCTTGCATATAACTTTGTGCAAACCAACTGGTTCGCAATCAATCAAAGAATTATTCTCTTTTTGTTTTGCCGGACAGTTGTGCAACTCTGTGCAAGTGGGTGAGCAATATTGCCACAAAGCTCCCTTTTTTCTTTGCCCTATAACACCGAATTTTAGCCATTCTCTTGTATATGCGTGAACTGGATTTGCGAGTATTTTATCAAATTCGCCTTCTTCCACAAGTCTGTCTGCGCAAAAAATGGCGAGGCGCGCTCTGCAAAACTGCATTTTGCTGGCTTTTTGTAAAATAGTCTCTTTTTTGCTCGCTAAAAAAACTACGCTGCCAATTATGTTCTTTCTCAGCAAATCTTGCAAAAAATCATAAGGTCTGCACTCCTCAAAAAATCCTACATCTGGCTCTTCAATAAAAATTGCCGTATTTGTGTTCAAAGAACAGAGCCAAAGCGAAATCTTTTGCAGAACAGGCAAGGAAATTTTAGATGGCTTGTTCCAAAGAACCGAATTTTCTATGCCACTCATTGCGACATAATCTCTTAATTTTTTCTTAGTCATGTCTTTATGCAAATCAAGGATAAAGTCCCCTATTGTTCTATGCGGAGGAAAAGACTCAGCTGCATTTTTTGGCAAAAGAATGGATTTCAGAGTATCGCCTGTTTTTAGCCTTTGCCCATCCAATCTAACGGCGTTTTGGCAATTACATTCATCGGGCAAAAAACCCGCCAAGGCGCGCAAAAGTTTATTGTGATGCGTTTCGCCTGCCAAAAATAAAAAATCGTGTTTTTTCAAACTCAGCGAAAATGGTTTTATCATACGATTAAGCGAAAAGTCAATCCAAGAAATAGACATATCACTTATTCGGCAATATTATTTTGAACATTAAAAAAAACATACTCGCAAATAAAGCAAATACAAGCGCATAAAAAGAACTGCCATAGAGCAGAGGAAGATCCCCTAAATTATAAGCGGTTTTTATGGTGCTACCAAGACCAGGAATATTAAATTTTGCTTCTAAAAACAATATAACAATAAAAATAGCTGGCGCAAAAAAACTCCAAAACAAAGCCTGCATAGGCAATGCGGCAATTCGTGCCTGTTTTATAATTTTTGCCTTATCCATACGCAAAAACACAGAAAATTCACTAAATTCGCTGGTTAATTTTTTTTTCACGGTTAAAAAGAACAAAAAAACACCAAAAGTGCAAAAACAAAGAGCTAAAATCAGCAAATATTTACTCAATGAATGAGGAAAGGCCGTTAAAACAAAGTGCTGAACCGTTTGCGGATATTCAAAATCTGAAAAACCAAGGCTTCCTTTTTCAAGAGAAGCCTTTATATAAGAAAAAAAATCTGTAAAATTAAATTCCAAGTTCTGTCGCAACAGCGTAAATTCCTTTTTTGTCTATGGTTCTTAGACCCTGACTGCTAACGCGAAGGCTAATCCAGCGGTTTTCTTCTGGAATAAAGAATTTTTTTGTGTGCAAATTTGGCTGCAATCTAACCTTTTTTTTGCGATTAGAATGAGATATGCGGTTTCCCATCATACCCTTTTTCCCAGTAACATCACATACGCGGCTCATAAAATTCTCCAATCTAGGTCTATAAATATAGCAATTTTTAGCGATTTTGTCAAGGGGTATTTTTTCTACCTTATTCCTACCAAAAATGCCAGAAACCTTAGAATGTACCATATCTTCCGTAGTTTTTTCAAACGAGCGAAACGGGTTTTCTGTTGTACGCATAAAACACGGTAAACAAATAGAAACAGCGGCGGGTAATTTTTTGCCTGTTCACGCAGGGGAGAGGGTTCGTTTAACAGGAGAGTGGAGCGAGCATCCTAAATTTGGAAAGCAGTTTTCTGTGGTGAGTTGCGAGGTTTTGCAACCAGAGGGGGAAAATGGCTTGATAGATTATTTGGCAAGCGGAATTTTCACAGGCATAGGCGAAAAAACAGCGGAAAAATTGGTAGGTGTTTTTGGGGAAAATTTGCCAAAAATTTTAGACACAAATCCAATGCAGTTGCGAGGCGCGGTAAAAGGTTTAAGTGGAAAGCGGCTTGAAAAATTCATAGATGATTGGGGAATGCAGCAAGAGAGCAGAAAATCTCTGTTATTCCTTTACAAACTCGGATTCACCGGTGCAAAAGCGATGCTCGCTTGGAATTTATACAAAATGCAAACAGAAGATATAGTTAGCGAAAATCCATACACTCTTTGCGAAGAACCTTTTTCCTATCCATTTGAAATAGCAGACAATGCCGCAAAAAAAATAGGCTTTGAAGAGAGTTCCAGTTTAAGGCTGCGCGCCGCAATTTTGCACGTTTTAAGAGAAGCCAAATACGATGGCGGACATTCATTTATGCCTCCTGAAAATCTATTGCAAAACGCCCTTAATTTTTTGAGAATCATTCCGAGTTTCCCAGATGATGATATTTTTGATTATTTATACACCGCTCTCTCCGACTTGAAAAAAGCAGAAAAAGTTATTATCCAACAGGAACGTGTGTGGTTGCCGGAACTCTACGAAGCGGAAAAATATATAGGAACGTTCATTCGCTCTGCTTTGAATTTTGGGGAGTTAGAGGCATTGCACAGCGATGCAGAAATAAACGCAGCCGCGAGCAGCCTTGAAATTTCTTATAGCAACGAGCAATTAAAAGCCATTAAAGATGCCGTTTCAAATATGTTCTTTGTTATAACTGGTGGCCCAGGGACAGGCAAAACCACAATACTGAAAGGCATATTGCATATTTTGAATTTGCAAAAAAAGAAAGTTATGCTCGCCGCACCCACAGGGCGTGCGGCTCGCCGAATGGCGGAAGTTTGCCACTTTAAAGCGAGTACCATTCACCGCCTTTTGGAGATAGACCCAATCTCTGGGCTTTTTTACAAAAACGAAATGAACCCTCTGGATGCAAACGTTGTTATCATAGACGAAAGCTCAATGCTAGACAACGAGCTTGCCGCAGATTTAATGCGCGCACTGAGACCCGGCACCCAGTTGATTTTAATCGGCGATGCAGACCAGTTGCCAAGCGTTGGCCCGGGCAATGTGCTTAGAGAAATACTTTCTTGCAAAGAAGTTGCGCAAGCTAGGCTTTCCAAAATTTACAGGCAGGGGGAATCCAGCGATATTGCAGAAAATGCACACCGAATTTTAGCGGGCTTGGTGCCAAATTTGCAAAACGGTTCGCACTTTCACTATATGCCCTACCAAAATTCAGAAGAAGCTCTTTCTATTTTGCACAGGCTTTCAAAAAATGGAGAGCTGCAAGTTTTAACCCCCATGCACAAGGGAACTCTGGGAACCCAAAGCCTGAACGCCTTTATGCAAAAGATACTCAACTTTAACTCTTACGGTTTTGATTACAGAAATATCCATTGGCAAATTGGCGACCCTGTTATGCAACTTAAAAACAATTATGAAAAAGATATTTTCAACGGCGATTTGGGACGCATAATCCGTGTTATGCCAACCGCAAAAAAAATAGAAGCTGATTTTGAAGGCAAAACCATAACCATAGAAGGCGATGAATTTGAGCATTTAACCCTTGCCTATGCCTGCACCGTTCACAAAAGCCAGGGAAGTGAATATAAATCCGTGGCGGTTGTGCTGGACTACACCCACTCCATTATGCTGCAAAGAAATTTGCTCTACACAGCCGTCACCAGGGCAAAGGAAAATATATGGATTTTGGCGAGCCAGGGTTCTTTGGAAACCGCGGTTCGCAACAACAGAGAGCGGCACAGATGGACCGCACTCGCGGAGTTTGTATAATTTCTACATTTACTCTCTTATGGGATTTAAATGTGGAATAGTAGGTCTGCCGAATGTGGGCAAAAGCACTATATTTAACGCGATAACAAATGCGGGCGCAGAGAGCGCGAATTACCCCTTTTGCACCATAAACCCAAATGTGGGAATGGTGAGCGTGCCAGATAAACGCTTAGATACCCTTGTTAAGGCATACAACCCGCGCAGTATTGTTCCTGCGGTAACTCAGTTTGTGGATATTGCTGGGCTTGTTAAGGGAGCTTCGCAGGGCGAGGGACTAGGCAACCAATTTTTAACGCACATAAGGGAATGTGAAGCCATTATGGAGGTGGTTCGTTGCTTTGATGACGAAAACATTATACACGTGCACGAGGTGGTGAACCCGCTCAGAGATGTTGAGATTATAGAAACCGAGCTTATATTGAAAGATTTGGAAAGCGTGGAAAAACGCCTCTCTCAAGAAACCAAGAACGCAAGAATTGGAACAGCAAAGGCAAAAGAAAAACTGGCCGCTTGCGAAGCTCTTGCAAAACATTTGGGCACAGGAAAACCTGCAAGAGAAATAGAAAAAAACGAAGCAACCGAAGAACTCATCTTTGAACTTGCACTCTTAACTGCAAAACCAATTTTTTATTGCGCAAATGTTGGCGAAAGCGATGTTATAAAAGGCAATGCCTACACCGAGCAGCTAAAAAAATATGCCGCCGAGCGCAAACAAGATATGGTTATTATCTGCGGAAAAATTGAAGAAGAACTTGCAGAAATGGAACCACAAGAAAAAGCAGAATTTCTAAAAGAACTCGGAATGGCAGAAAGCGGATTAGATCAGGTTGTTAAAAAGGGTTATGGTATTCTCGGACTGCGTACCTTTTTCACAGCGGGAGAAAAAGAAGTTCGTGCTTGGACATTTCACAAGGGTTGGAAAGCCCCAGCTTGCGCTGGTGTTATACACACAGATTTTGAAAAAGGTTTTATAAGAGCAGAAACTCTCTCGTACGCGGATTTTGAAAAATACGGTTCATTGAACGCCGCCAAAGATGCAGGGCATTTGCGAACCGAAGGCAAAGATTATGAAGTTCAAGATGGTGATATTATGCTGTTCCTGTTTAATTCTTAGGATAAAAAATGAGTTTTGCAAAGAAATATAAAAATAGAGATAACTCCGGCGGCATAGACATCGCTCCTATGCTGGATATGGTTTTTATTCTGCTGATATTTTTTGTTGTGACAAGCTCTTTTGTTAGAGAAACTGGAGTGGACGTTAATAAACCCAAAGCGAGTTCTGCCGAGGAACTTGCAAGGGAAAGCATTTTGATTGGACTTAGCCGCGAAGGTACAATACACATAAACGAAAGCCAAGTTGACTTAAGAACACTAAAAACTATTTTGCAGCAAATGGTTGCAGAAAAACCCGAACGTGCCGCAATAATTGTAGCAGACAGGGAAGCACCCGGTGGGAAAATTGTCGATATTTTGGATCAGTGCAATTTAGCAAGGGTGAAAAAAGTATCCATAGCGGCAAGTAAAGAGAGCGATTAATGCTTCTCTCCCTTTCACAATCTAGTTTTAGAAATTTAAAAGAATTCTCTTTGGAATTCAATGGCGGAATAACCGTTATTAGCGGAAAAAACGGCTGCGGTAAAACAAATTTGCTAGAAGCAATCCACATTATTTGCCAGGGATTTTCTTTTAGAACAAAAACTTTGCAAGAAGCTATAAATTGGAATTCTAGCGAGTTTATTTTAAGGGCAAAAACCACAGATTGCGAGGCTGCAATTCAAGTGGAAAATTCTGGGACAAGAGGAAAATTAAACGGAAAGGAATTTCGCAGGGCAGGTGCTTTGTTCGGTTCTGCTCCACTTGTTTTGATTTCTCCCGAAGATATGCTGCTGGCAAGGGGTGCCCCAGAAGCGAGGCGAAATTTTATAGATGAGCTTTTATGTTTTTACAAAAAGAGCAATTTAGATTTATTGCGCAGATACCGAAGAGTTTTGCAGCAGAGAAATCGCTGGCTAAGGGATAATTTAGAAGGTTCTGCTGTGGGTGGAGAGTATCTGTTTGAGGCTTTAACGGAACAGCTCGCTTCCCTTGCCGTTTTGGTTTGGGAAGAGAGAGGATTTTTGTGCAAAATATTGGAACCTTATGTAAATAATTTTTACCAGATTTTATCTGACAATGCAGAAGAGATAAAGTTTTCTTACACAAGAGCTATGGACAAAGAAAATTTTTTAAAAAATCTGAACGAAAAATCTAGTGCGGAAAAAGCAGCTGGAATTACGCTCATCGGTCCACATAGAGACGATATTGAACTTTTGATGCAGGGACATTCCATGCGAGATTTTGGCTCTCAGGGGCAGTGCCGCTCCATAGCTCTCTCAATGAAATTCGCAAGTGCCGAGATAATAGAAAATTATTCTGGAACAAAGCCCATTTTGCTTTTAGACGATGTTTTTGCCGAACTTGACCGCACAAGAAGAGAAGCCCTCGCAAAAATTGTAAGGCAAAAGAACAGCCAAACCTTCGCCGCCACCCCCAGCTTGGAAGATTTACCCTTCAAAGGAGATTTCTATTTGGATATTTTTTCTATATTACCACTATGAGTTCAAATTCTCGCAGACACGATAAAAATATTCTTTGCATGATTATGGCGGGTGGTCAAGGTAGCAGACTTTCGCCCTTAACGCGCGACCGAGCAAAACCGGCTGTGCATTTTGGCGGTATTTACCGAATAATAGACTTTGTTCTCAACAATTTCATAAATAGCGGTGTGTTCAAAATCAAAATTCTAACGCAGTTCAAATCAGATTCACTCAACAAACACGTATCTGCGGCTTGGAGCCTTAACCCAAGCACAGGGCAATATGTGGACTTGGTTCCCGCGCAAATGCGCACTGGAAACGAATGGTACAAAGGCACAAGCGATGCCATTTTCCAAAACATAAATTTAATAACAGATGAACGCCCAGACTTGGTAGCCATATTTGGCGGAGACCACATATACAAAATGGATGTCAATCAAATGGTGGATTTTCATATAGGCCATCAAGCTCAGTTGACCATAGCCGCAATTCCAGTTCCAGTAAAAGATGCACACGAATTTGGAATTATAGAAGTAAACGAAAAAGGCCGTATGATGGGTTTTGAAGAAAAACCAAAGCAAAATCCAAAGCAAATACCTAACCGCCCAGGATGGTGCTTGGCAAGCATGGGCAACTATCTTTTTACGAGTAAATTTTTAGTGCGCCAGCTTTTGGAAATTCACCAGAACAATCCAAAAGCCACAGATTTTGGGCATAACATTCTGCCTTATCTATATCCAGAACATCCCGTTTATGTTTACGACTTCACAAGCAATTTGGTGAAAGGCGAGTTGCCAAAAACAAAAGGCTATTGGAAAGATGTTGGAACCTTAGATGCCTTTTACGAAGCGAATATGGATATATGCGCACAAGAACCCATATTTGACCTTTACAACGAAGCCTGGCCCATTCGCACTTACAACTGGAATATGCCACCCGCAAAATTTTCTTCCAATAACGAAAACAACCAAGGCATTGCAGTGAACTCGGTTATTTCTGCGGGCTGCATTATAAATGGCGGCAAAGTTACAAATTCTGTTTTAAGCCCAAGTGTCACAGTTCAAAAAGATGCTGTGGTAGAAGATTCCATACTTTTCCCAGGCGTTACAATAGCACCTGGTGCAAAAATTCGCAAAGCAATCATTGAAAAAAATCTGCACATTCCAGCAGGTTTTGAAATAGGCTATGATTTAGACCGAGATGGATCTATGTTCCATTTAACTGAGTCTGGTGTTGTTGTGCTGGCTAAGGATACTGTTATAAAAGGAAATTAAGGAGTTGCCTTGGGATTTATCGAAAAATCTGGTGATGCTGTTTATGCGTTGTATTATGAGCTTAGGCAAATAATTTATCTTTTGAGTGAATCTGTATATTGGAGTACGCTTGGGCGTTTTGATAAAATGCGCCTCCCTTTCAAAGGTGCGCTTTCGCTTCAAATGATAAGGCTTGGAAGCACGGCAACCACTATAGTTTTTCTTTTGACTTTTTTAGTTGGCATAACTCTTTCATTTCAGTCTGCGGTTCAGTTAGAAACTTTGGGTGCTGGTGTTTATTTGGTTAGGGGTGTGGCGGTGACTATGTTCATGGAAATTGGTCCCCTTATAACCGCAATAATTTTGGCTGGGCGTTCTGGCTCTTCAATAACAGCAGAAATTGCCTCTATGGTTGTTCAAGAAGAAGTAAAGGCTCTAAAGGTTATGGGTATTCACCCTGTTCAATATCTTGTGCTGCCTCGTTTCCAAGCTATGAGCATAGCAACTCCCCTGCTAACTATGCTTGCCGATATTGCAGGTTGCTTTGCGGGTTATTTAATTGCCACTCTCTATATTGGGCTTCCAACTTCGCTATTTTTCTCTGAGCTTAGAGAGGCACTTTCAATAATTATTTTAGCCAAATCCCTTTTCAAAGGTTTGATTTTCGGTTGGCTTATATCTTTAATTGCCGTTTCAAAAGGGCTTTCTGTGCGCGGAGGTGCAGATGCGGTTGGAGTTGCGACAACCAAATGCGTTGTATTCTCCATAACCGCGATAATTTTAGCAGATGCTGTGTTCTCATTTATATTCTATTGATTTTTTTCTACATTAACTCCCAAATGCCAAACTCAACGCCACCAGGACTAGTATCAAAATACCCGCAGTTTGCAAAAGTTGCTATGTGGGTTCTTTTGGTTTTGCTCATTTTTTGGTTGCGTTCATTCTTTTTGCTGATATTCCTCACATTCGTATTTTCTTTTGTGCAATATAGCTTGGGTGAAAAATTAAAGCATAGAATAAGAAACCGCCGGCTCAGAACCTGCTTAATAGGCATATCCATGTTGCTTTTGATAAGCGGAACCATTTACTTTTTAGCAACAGAAGTTAAACTACAAACCAAATCTTTTATATACAATTTCGATAGCTACATAGTTGCATTAGACAGTCAAATAAACAACCTAGCAGAATCTTTCCCTGTTTTTGGTCAAATGCTCTCCGATATTGAAAACTACGGGAATTTGGAAAATTCCCGAACAAAATCCCCAACCCTTTTGATTTTGCAGCAAAGTTTTGATTTGCCCTCTGTGGAAAATTCTGGAAATATCAAAAAAAATCTGTCTGCTGTGCTGTTATATTCTGGAAAGCTGATAGGTATAGCTAGTTCCTTTTTATTATCCATGCTATTCTCATTCCTCATAATTTTAGACTACCCGCGATTGACCCGCATGTTCGGAAGGCTTGAACGCTCACGCATAGCATTTGTTTTTCACGAAATTAAACCCAGCATAACTCAATTTTCGGCGATACTTGGAAGGGCTTTGGAAGCTCAATTTTTTATAGCCGTGGTAAACGGGCTTTTAACTGGAATTGGACTTTGGCTGCTGGGTATTGGTAAATTCTCGGCATTTTTAATTTCAACGGTGTTTTTGTGCAGCTTTGTGCCCATTGCGGGGGTATTTATATCCTCTGTTCCAATATGCATGGTGGCTTTGCAGCACAACGGGCCATTTTTAATGCTTATGGCAATAGGTCTCATAGCTATAATACACGGCATAGAAGCCTATATCTTAAATCCACGCATTTATGGTTCTCACATGCACATGAATCCGGTTATTATTTTGGGTATTTTAACCGTATTTGGCAAATTATTCGGTGTGTGGGGGCTAATTTTAGGTGTTCCGCTGTGCAGCTGGTTTTTCAAAGTTGTTTGCCTTCAAGAAGATATAACTCATAATCATAACGAATAAAACATAAAAATGAATTATGCAACTATTTGTTGCATTTTTCGGTTTTTTTAGATTTTTTTCACTTTTTAGGATTTTTTTTGCCCTGAATTACGTCTAACATTTTAGGAATAAAATGTGAGGTTTTATGAAAAGGGCATATTTTTGCATAGACGGCTTTTCTTTTAAGCGCATAAGCGACTTTTACAGGTATGAGCACAGGGTACACTCCAGGATTAACATAGCCGCAATAGAAACCTATTTGCGCTTTGAAATAACTCGGAGGTTAGATTGGAATTGCAGCACAGAAGCGCTGGATATAGAAAAGCACTTTTACCACACTGGCGAAAGTTCGCAAAGAGCTTTTGAAAAAAAACTAACTGACTGCGGTTATAATGTCCATTATTCTGGGAGAGCAAATGTTTTGGAACCAAAACCAAACAAAAACATATTCACAGACTGGATAATAGCAAGATCACTTAGAAAATACGATATTTTCATATTGCTCACAACTCAGGGGCAATATACAAACATTTTCAAGCAAGCCAAGAAGTGCAAAATCCAAAGCCTGCTTATAGGCTGGGATTCCCCCTGCAAGAATTCTACGGGCAGAGACAGCCACTGGAAAACCGATAAAAAATTAATAGGCTATGCAAGCATTTACTGCCCTATGGAAAAAACGCTTAATCAGAACGAAAGTATTTTTGCAGAGGTTATGTTTGAGAAATTTTGCCCCAGCTATCCTTCAAATTTACTATACGGTTAAACACGGGTTTTTTAGGAGCAGAGTCTTTATAATCAACGCAAAAATAACCGTGCCTAACAAATTGAAACCTATCAAAAGGCTTTGCTCTAGAAAGCAATGGCTCTGCCTTGGCGCATTTAATAACCGTCATGGAATTTTTATCCACATAGTCCATATAGTTTTTGCCTTCTGGAATAGCACCTGGGTTTTCCAAAGTGAAAAGATTTTCAAACAACCTAACCTCAATATCAACTGCAGACACGCAATTAACCCAGTGCAGGGTTCCTTTTACCTTGCGGGCATCCGCAGTTTCGCCTCCCCTGCTCTCAGGGTCGTATTTGCAATGCAATTCAGTCACTTTTCCGCTAGAATCTTTAATCACCTGCTCGCAGCGAATATAATACGCACCTTTCAAGCGAACTTCTGAACCCGGAGAAAGCCTAAAATATTTTTTTGGTGGATTTTCCATAAAATCTTCACGTTCTATGTAAATTTCCTTGCCAAATACTATTTTCCTCGCACCCATTTCCAAATTTTCAGGATTGTTTTCCGCCTCAAAAATTTCTTCCCTGCCATCTTCCCAATTTGTTATAACGACTTTCAAAGGGTCTAGAATAACCATAGCCCTTTGCGCATTTCTGTTGAGTTCTTCCCTTATGCAAAAATAGAGAAGCTGAATATCCACTATGCTATCTGTTTTGGCAACTCCAATTCTATCTGCGAATTCGCGAATGGAGCTAGGAGTGTAGCCTCTGCGGCGAAGCCCGCTTATTGTGGGCATCCTAGGATCGTCCCAGCCAAGAACGGAGCCTTGTTCAACTAGTTCTCTCAAAAGCCTTTTGCTCATAACCGTATAGGTTAAATTCAGGCGGGCAAATTCAATTTGGCGCGGAAGTGCGGATGGCATTTTTCGGCTTGGCTTATAGCCTTTGTTTATCAAATCTTTAATTTCGTTGAGTACCCATTCGTAAAGGGGGCGGTGGTCTTCAAATTCAAGTGTGCATATACTGTGAGTTATGCTTTCTATCCAGTCTCCTATTGGATGTGCATAATCGTACATGGGGTAAACAACCCACTCGTTGCCAGTGCGGTGATGGCTTGTTTTTTTTATGCGGTAAATTGCAGGGTCGCGCATATTCATATTTGGGCTTTCCATATCTATTTTAGCGCGCAAAAAGGCATCGCCCTCTTCCAGTTCGCCTGCTTTCATTTTGCGGAAAATCTCCAAATTTTCGCTTATGGGCCTGTCTCGCCAAGGGCTTGGCTTGCCGGGGCTTGTAAGGGTGCCTCTATATTTGCCAACATCATCGCCTTTTAAGTGGCAAACATAAGCTTTTCCTGCCAAAACAAGCTGCTCGGCAAATTCATAGCACAATCCATAATAATCACTTGCATAAAATTCATTCTCCATCCAGTCAAAACCAAGCCATTTAACATCTTCTTTTATGCTATCCACATATTCAATATCTTCTTTTGTGGGGTTTGTATCGTCAAAACGCAAGTTGCAAACTCCATTGAACTGTTTTGAAATGCCAAAATTTATGCAGATGCTTTTGGCATGACCAATATGCAAATATCCATTAGGTTCAGGTGGAAACCTTGTGCGCACGGAGTTATAGCGTTTGTTGCCTAAATCTTCAATTATAAAATCTTTAATAAAATTAGAAGAATCCATGGTGGTAATTTAGTAAATTCCTAATATGGAACTAGCCAAACTTATAGCTTTTGTTATTGCGCCGCAAAATTTTTTTGAAGAAACATGGGTCAATGAATTATCCCGTTGTTTTGGCAATTTGGAACATAAGGGCAAATTTTTTCCATTCAACAAAACCAACTACTACCAACCCGAAATGGGCGATAATCTGCACAGATGCGTGATTTCTTTTGAAGGCCTCATTGAGCCAGAAAACATAGGCACGCATAAAAACAAAGCCATTGACTTAGAGAACAGTTTAAAAAACGAAAAGAACGGCCGCACGTTAAACATAGACATTGGTTATATGGATTTTGACAAAATTGTTCTCCCTTCAACAAAGCGAGGTCCTTTTAAGCTTTACGCAGGGAACGGCATTTGGCTGGATATGATTTTGACTTATGCAAAAGGCGACTTTACTCCAACCGCCTGGGCTTTCGCCGATTTCAAAGACAATCCTTACAAAAAGGATTTAATTTTGATAAGGGAAAAGTATAAAAGGGGCTTGGCTTAACGCGCCAACCTAGTAACATTTTCTCGCTCTACCAATTCATCTACAAATTCTTTTGGAGTTAGATATTCTAATTCATCTTTTACAGTAAAATTATTCGGCAGTCGTTCAATTTCTGATGGATTATTTATCAGATAATCCGTAAAATCAAAACCTAGCCTCATTCTTCTACTAATCATATCCACTTGCTTTTTAGTCATATTACCCTCTTACGTTATTAAAGCTTTTATTTTTCCAATAACTTCCATTAACTCTGAATCTTTTGCCTTTGATACAAACTTAGCTTTTCTGCTTCTCCAGTCAAAGCTTTTTATTTGGTCAGATAGCACAACGCCATTTATCGTTTTTCCGCTGATTTTAACTTCAAATGGATAACCTTTTTCGTGGCTTGTAATTGGGCAAAATAGAGCTAATCCAACTTTTTCATTATAGACCAATGGGGATAAAACCAAAGCTGGGCGTTTGCCTTTTTGTTCATGACCTAGCTGAGGGTCAAATTCCAGCCAAACAATATCGCCTTTATTTGGGATATAATTTTTAGCTACCATTGCTCTTTGCCCTTTGGTTTTCCAAAGGAAATTTCATTGTGGATATTGTTTTTATTAACGCCAGATAACAAAGATTCCAATTCATAGGTAGGCTTTTGTTCCAAAGGAACTACATACACTCTGTATCCGGTTTTCAATGACATTTTTCGAGCTATTCCGCTCGGTATTCTAATTCCAAAGTCATTATCCCATTTTTGTATCACAGCTTCCATATATTAAATATACAAAATAAATATACAAAAAAAAAGAATCTCCCCCTCGCCCACCCCCAGGGGAGGAGGAGACAATTTTATCGCTTACTGGCCAGGACCACTACATGAAATAGAACTTGCACCACTTGTTAAACACAAGGTACCAAGTGAAGTTTCATCTTCCACCTTCAGTTTTCCTATAGGAACTAAACCATTTCCTTTCACTGTTGTTGATTTTCCATTTACAGATACAACAAAATCATCATTGTTTTTAGATGCACATCTCATACCTACTTCAGGCACGTAATGCGGATTATTATATTTATAAACAGTTACTTCAACACATTCACTTGTGGTCAAAGTAACCGTATTACCAGTTTTACCGTCTGCTTTACAGATTTTATCATTTACCTGACATTGGTCACCACTGCCACAAGTACATTCTATTACGTGTTCCACGCCACCACTTACTTTCAAGTCGGGGCACGCCATTGCAACAACCTGACTATAAGCTGGGCAGTTGAGGACTGCTTCAACTTTGTAAATCTCTGACTTATCTTTACCCCAGCTTTTCCATTCGTCTAAAATTCCAGTTGATGGCCAAGTTTTCTTTTGGTCGTCATATTTGTACACTACGGTTGGGTTTGTACAAACCTTACCATCATCTACCACAGTTACACCGCTTGGTTTTGCGCCTCTTGCCGATGTTACGTCTGGTGGATCTTTATCCCATCTGCATTTTCCACTTAACTCTGGTGCCTGTTTGGATGACCAGCCAGTTTTTGGATTGCAGGCGTTTATGTGAACACCATCATCGCAGGTTAGTTCGGCGAATAGCACGTAGTTGGATGAGCCTAGAGCAGACTCACCCGCTGCAGGGACTTCGCCACAACTGTAATTAAGCATCATACCTGAGGTATCTGGTGCAAAGTTCCACTTAACAGTGCAGCCGCTCGGCGGGGTTGCTGTTGCTGGCTTTAACATTGTGCCAGGGGTCAAAATCTTTGTAGCTGAATAGCCATCCCAGCCGCAGGTGAAACCTGATTTTGGATTGTTCTCTCTGCATTTGCCTTGAGCTGCAACAGCACTGCTTTTTGCAACACTACTAGAGCTGGATTTTGGTGGCGAGGCAGATGAGCTGGATGTTGAACCTCCAGAGCTTTGCTGTATAACTGCGCTGCTTTGCGGCGGTGCCGCGCTGCTTTGCTGTATTTCTGCACTGCTTTGCTGTATTTCTGACGAGCTAAGCGGTGGTGGTTCAACAGAGCTTGACGATTCTTCAACGTAGCTAGGCAAGTTACCCAATACAGAATTTAAAATAACTTCCGCATGATCTTTGGCATTTCCAAAATCTGATTCCACTATGTCTTTTATGTCGCCAGCACCACACGCTACGAAAACAAGGGTTGATGCCACAGCAAGGCTGGCAGCCATAAACAATGATTTTAATTTCTTTTGCATAACTCCTCCTTATTCTGGGAATTTAGCCGCTTTCCAAAATGTGCACTTCTTGGGCCAAGAAGCAAACGAACTGGCATTATCACCCTTTAAAAATTGCAGTAGATATTTGCTACCATCACTTAAATAAATGAGATAATACTCATAATTTTGTGCAACTTCTGTGTTCGCTGAGGGAGCCGTGCTTCCTAAATATTTATCACTGCTGGAATATTCTTTACCCACTATAACATCATCATCGCCTATAGCTGTAGGCCGTCTAATGGTGCCACCAATAACCGTTATATCTGGCTGGGCATCTAAGTCAGCGTCTCCTGTGAGCTTAATGCTGCCAGAGCCTATTTCTATAGAAGTGTTTACGGGAACATCTACAACTCTGGGAGCTTCAAATACCCACGGAGATTCAGAGGAAGAAGAAACTCCACTGCCACCAGCAGAGGAAGTACCACACATATAGTCTGGCTTGGTAAATGTTCCACTTTTAGCTGCCATCTTTTTCTCACTGCAAGCATCATCTATACAAGCTTTCACCTGAACAGAATATTGTTTGCAATCCATGGATTTTTCATTTAGGTCTATCACAGAATTCAATCTAACGTTTTTTGATGGTAAAGTGTATGGTTCTGACGAAATCCAGCTAGATGGAATGCCTAAAAATTCCACCTTCACTATAGGTTCATCAAAGGTACCCTCAATAGTAGCACTTATATATACCTTTTCTCCAGAAGGGCTTACAGAAAATTGCGTAAAATCTACTACTCCATCGTTATTCACATCAGGAGGTACGCTACCATTGGAGTTGCTACTAGTGTCGCCATTCGCAGGAGGATTATTTGTTTCGTTGCTGCAAGCAACGAAAACAAGGGCTATCACCAAGCCCAAAGAAAGGGCAGACATCAAAAAAGAGAGTTTTGCTTTCATAATTACCTCGTTTTAAATATAGAAAATTCACTTGCTCCTTTTAAATCCAAACAAACTTCCTTCCACTGGTGGTGGCTCGGATGGTGGTTCAGAAGGTTTGGAGTTATTGATTTTGGCCCTTTTAACTCCGTACATTTCTATGAACTCCTGCTGTCCAAATTTTTGAATATGTTCGCCACCAGCATCCTTATACCTCAATTGGACATGGAATTTGCTAATTCCAACATAAGCACCAGCTCCAACGAACCTAGGTGGGTTACTGCTGGTCATCAAATCCCAAGCTACATAGAACTTGTAATTATTAGTACAATCTCCATTGAAAATTGGACTATTGCACTGTGCCACAATATTTTCTCTGTGCGCGGTGTAATCGCCCAAATTTGTGTGGTAATATGCGCTGGCATGTATAGTTATGGCCTCGGCAATGGAGTTCATGCCATCTGGTAGGCTACGCCCTGTGCTAGGATCTAAGAAGGTCGGTATATCACTATTAAATGTGCTTCCCATATTAAAGATTGCTCCCACAGATCCTGGGTAATCTTTCTTTACTTCTTTTGGATCTGGGTTTATAACCGGCAAAACTTCCGAAACAGTACCAGCTTGGTACAAGTTCTTTGCAGCATCCTTGGCACCATCACTCCACCATTCAGGCAATTTATTTCCATCCCCTTTGAAAATTCCGCCGAGTGGGTCCTTGTTATCGGGGTTCACCGCCGCTATCTTCACTTGTTCCCTAGTAGGATTATTTCTACCAGTTATAGCCACACCTCTCTCTCTGCCATACCAATTCGCAGGATTGCCACTAGCATCTACGAACACGGCACCATCACTATTAGGACGGATTTTTACCCAATCGCCTGCTTTCGGCTTGTGGGTTGTTTCTCCGCTATTACCCGTTTTTCCGTGATAATAGGTAAGCGTAATAGTGCTATCACCGCTACCACCACCGCTATTATCCATATTGTTATCGCCAAATGATCCAGGTTTGTAGCTTGCTAAATAGGTTGTATCCTGAGCGTATGCTGCCTGAGGAGCTTCCCATCTCCAATCTAAATTATCATAACCTAAGTCGAACCTCTGCTCATCCGACATAGTACCGCAATTGGATGGATTTTGGCTTTTTAAGCAATAACGGAACGGATTTTTAATATCAAACGTAGTGACTCCATTACGTGGAAATACTCGTTCCGACAAAGTAACGATTAGTTTTTCACGGCAACCGTTATCATTGGAACCATCTCCATTTTCGCAACCTTTACCCCATTCAGGATTGTACGTTGCTTTAACCACAATTGGCGCGATTCTGTCGTCAACTGGGCTTTCATTGGAGGTATATGTGAACTTAGATTTATTTTCTACGTCAAGGAATGGTATCCAGCTAGACACTTTATCAACATTATTTCCAACTGTACGAATATTTGAGGAGAACTTACTGCGCCCAATGGTTACTAAGGTATCATTAGCTTTTATGTATTGTCCCCAATATGCCTTATTCGCATTACGGAAATCTCCCCTTTTATACAGACTTTCAACAAAACTAGGATCTTTGAGTTTATTCGCATCATTACTTTCAAAAGGAGCGAAGAAATACGTGGTATCTCCCCAAACTACTTGCAAAAGAACAGGCAATAAGGAATCGCCGCTAAAAGGCTTGCTGAATGCAATATAAACGCTATCTCCAATACCATCGTTATTTACATCGAAAATCATACTGTTTCTAGGTATGGGTACTGGTGGATCTCTGAATCTGAGCTTATCCCATGTAGCAGTAGTAGCATCCTTGTTAAGTCCATAAACTGTCCACTTGGTTGTACATTCAGGTTCGCCCGTGCTTTCCTGACCGCTAATAATAATTTTTGCTTCGCCCTTTTCCATATTTCTTCCGAGGCTTGTAACTATATCGTTCTTTAATTTGGTTTTGCAAGCACCTACCGTTTCACTGCTTTCTCTTAAAATAAAGCCCGCAGAAGTATTGCAAGTGATGCAAATTTCGTTGTTATTTGCTGGATCCAAAGCCTGAAGATATAAATCCATTGGGCTACCAGCATAAGGAGGAAGACCCCCTACTTGCCAATTCTGCCATCCGCTACCAACATTAGTGTATGTTGCTGGAGGATTACTTGGTTTAACAAATTGAAGCTTTGGCTGGCGCGCAACTATTTTCATAGATGGCGAAGTTGAACCTTCTACAACCACATTCAAAGAATATTCTCTTTTGTCTTCCACATCATAGTCTATCTGTACCCATACGGTATCTATTCCGCTTGCACTAAGAGTTCTGGCTATTGAGTTTTTGCCTATTGGGGTTGGAGAGTTTTCGGTCTCGTATATTGTTATGCCAGAGCCGATAATGCTAAGAGTGATGCTATGACCCGCAATTTCCGGATCGTCGTCGTATTCAAAGGAATTGAAGCCATCGTTCCAAGAACCTGTGGTTAAATAAACTGGCACACGCTTGCCGACAACCACTTCTTGACGTTGTTCAGAAGGACCTCTTCCGTAGGCGTTTTTCATAATCAATGATGGACTACCGGGCTGGCTGTTCTGGCCAGCCAATGTACCCCAAACTATGCGGTCATTGGATTCGCCTTTGAAATTATCTATCAAAAGAGGTTTGGTGCCTACTACCTGCTTGCCTTGGGAATCCATCAAGCGAGCATATACGCTATAGCTTCCTGTTATCCCAACCTTAGCGGCTGCCTCTGGATTGCCTTTGCACTGACCTCTGCCACCGCAGGTATAAACAGCGTTAGTCACCGTGATACCATTATCGCCATTGCATTTAAAGTTGGCTTGGCCATTGCAACCTGAGTACCTCTCTACAGGAGCCCCAGATGGATTTTTGGTGGAACCTCTAGTGGGAGATAGATATATTGTATCTTTGGTTACGCGATTTATCATATAGAAATCAACCTGAAAGCCAGCAGTTGTAAGCTTGGGACCGCACGCATTATCAAGATTGTTGCTACCACTCATTTTGCTGGCGCAATCGGCACCGCCGGTAACGGATGCACACATGATGTTGTCTGCTTTCCCTAACTGGTTCTCAAAGCTACTTTTTTGAACCACATACATATTGGTGGTTATACGCACATTGGAATTAGCGGTACGCTTATCGCAGAAGAATATGTCTATGGGATAAAGTTTGCCTTCTTCCAATGCTGGCGTAATATCTTTCAATTTTACGTGACCAGGAGCCGCCATGTGGTTGCCACCCAAATCTATAACCAACTTGCTGTCTATATAAATCCAAATATCATCATCACCGCTGAAATAAAACTCTTGAGAAGGATCATAATAAAAATCTGCATGGCTTTCAAAGCAGAAATGCTCATTTGCTTGAGAAGGGGTGGAATACGTTGTGTTGCTCCCATACTCATTCACGATTTTCGAAGTTCCGTGCAAATACCAAGATGCCGTATCTCTTGCACTCCAATCGTAAATAGATTCTGTGCCAGTTTGACCAAATGCGCTTCTCGGTGGATGGTCTCCATCATTGAAATCACCCTCTTTGCTGTCGTAGTCATCAAACCTATCTTTGGTTATTGCTCTTATAAGGGGAGGGAATCTATCTGCATCGCGTTTGGCATCGCAAGTGGGGCACTGACTATAATCATCTGTGCCTCTTGAAGCCAAAACCTCAGGGAAAAAACCGCCAATCAGCTTACCGCCGATTGTGCTTATTCTGGTGTCGCTGTCAAATTCAAAACTGCCCGCAGCCTTACCGCTTTTTACCTGAGAAAATGGCATATCGTAGCAACGCCTAACATTAACTTTTGGCGTGGATGTGAAGGCTTTGTTGAACCAGTCTTCATTTGTCCAGCAACCATTCTTTGTGCAGTTGCCGCATTTAATTTTTCTTGTGACTGGGTCTATAGTTGAAGATGCCAAGCCTTTGACAACACCCGTACACCGTGGTTTTAGGTTGCCACCGCTGGTGTAGGGAGCTGGACCGTATTGGCACATAGCATAGGTATTATCACCATTGCCTTCACTCTTTCCCATTGAATACCTGCCGCAACTGAAATCTGGGTGAACAGAGGCATCTGTATCGTAAATAAAGGCGGCAAGGGTCCATTTGCAACGTGATTGGTCGTTATAAGTAGGATCGGAGGAAGGATCGGTGGTGTACCAGCCAGCCCAACGGTCCATTGGGTCTAGCTCGTCTGCCACCACATAAAGGTTAGCTGGGTTATTGAAATGGGCAAATATCTCTCCAAGTCTAAAAACGTCGCCAACAGCACTAAAATCGTCGGTTGGCTCAAAATCTGTTGACCAGCGGCCATTGGGACCAATTCTATCTATGCCGGGTTTCCCAAGCCAGAATTGAGCGAAGTTCCTCAGCGGCGACGAGCTGGGAATAGAAGCCTTATACCAGCCGCATTTAGTTGTGCTTGTCTCCAAGTCCAGCGCAACAGCCGTAGCCGAATTTCCCTGCGAGATATAGCTTCTGCCAGCTATCCATTTGGGGTCGTCTGGTGGGTAAAAGTACAAGGTTTGGGCTACCGCGCTCACTGCGAGCAAAGCAACCAGGGAAAATGTAAAACACAGCGTTTTTACGGGGTTCATAGAGCCTCCGGGTATGGGTGAATCTTTTTGACAATAAAATCTGCTGCTTCAAAGCCATCTGCTATATTCCCTCTAGAGAGATTACCATCATAGTAACCGCTCAGGTGGAGTGTATCATAAGCCAAATTCAAACTATTCAGCAATTTCATGTCTAATTTTCTCAAATGATTTCTATAAAAGTCAATGGACTTGCGGTCTTTTTTTGTGGGCACAATGCCTTTTGCTTTAAGCCAAATATCAACTGCCATAAGCACCGCGCTATAAGCCGTGCCGCTTGCCCTGCGAACATATTTTCTGTCTTTATAATTATAAATAAAGCCCATCTCATCATACCCAGCCTTTTGCAAATCTTCTTTAGCATTATCAAGGTAGCACACAACCTGTGCGTAATCCTCTTTATTAATATCTTGGCGGGTTTGGCGAGTCATTGTGCTGCCCCCACCGGCTTGATTTTGTTAATAACCTCAATCGCAGATTCAAATCCAGCTTGTATAACTTTTATGTGGGTTTCGCCATCATAATAGCCATACAAATGCAAAATATTGTAAACAGAATTAAAAGCATCCAATAATTTTCTGTCTTTGTTGATTGCTGCTCTGTAAAAATCTATTGTTTTTCTGCTCTTGCCCTTTGGAAGGTCAATTCCTTTAATTTCCAGCAAAGCATCAAGTGCTATAAGAGTTCCGTTATATGCCGTTCCACAAGCCGTGCGAACATATTTTTTGTCTTTGTAATGAGTTTCCCCTTTTTCAGCAGTTTTCAAATAGCCTTTAGCATTAGCAACGTAACGCATTGCCTCTGTATAGCTTTCTCGCTTAATATGTTGCTGTTCTAGCTGGGTCATACAGCCCCCACCGGCTTGATTAAATCAATAATTTCATTTGCTCTTTGGAAACCATTTTTTATAGTATTTGAATCCTCTTCTCCTTCGTAATAACCAGATATATGCAAAATGCGATATGCGGATTCAAATGTTTTTAGCATCTTTTTATTGTCTTTGGCTAAATTTTCTCTGTAAAAATCAACGTTTTTGCGTTTTTTGCTTTTAAGTATGCCAGGATTTTTTAGCTCAAAATAAGTGCCCAGAGCCTCCAAAACTCCATTGTATGCTGCGCCACAAGCTGTGCGAACATATTTTTTGTCTTGGTAATAACCTTTATTATCCATACCAGCTTTTTGCAAATAGCCTCTGGCGTTGGCAATGTAACGCATTGCCTCTGAATAGCCTTCTCGCTTAATATGTTGCTGTTCTGGTATGGTCATAATACTCCCAACATAAATATAGATATTTTTTGCTAATGTGGAAAGTTTTTTGTGAAAATTAGCCAAAAAAGGGCTTTTTTGTGTGATTTTAAGGGGGCAAAAAGGTAGCTAGGGTTCCTAGCATTGCCAATTTAAGCATATTTTGGGAGAGATTCCATTTCTTTAAAATCGCAAAAATAACAGATATTGCCACAAATGGAGCCGATCCAACTAGCAAAAAGGGATTGAACAAGGCAATTTGCAAAAAACACTGAAAATGGATTATGAAAACTAGGGCAAGAGAGGGATTTATGCCTACAAGCAAAGGAAGGGTTTTTAAGTTTTTTGATTTATCTCCCTCCATATCCTCAATGTCTTTTGTTATTTCGCGCGCAAATGTGAGAATAAAAGCAAGAAATGCAAGCATTGAAAGCTTCGGCTGAGGCAAGCCAAAGCTCATCACAGGAATTGCCATAGGCACTGTTGAAAGCAAGGCAACCACAAAATTCCCCACAAGAGGCAAACCTTTCAAAAAACGGTTATAGGCATAGCAAAGCAAAATGGCGGTTAAAAACAAAAAGACAAATTTCACCCCCGCAAGCAGGCTAAAAATTATGGTTAAAAAAAACAATATGCCAAGCAACCTATAAGCTGCCTTAATGCTCATGCGGCTGCTGGGCAAAGGTCTTTTTGGGCGGTTTATTTTATCTATCTCAAAGTCTATAATATCGTTGTGGACATTGGCAAAACTCACCAAAAACAATAAGCCAAGAGAAAGAAAGAGAACATCATAATAATTTATTTCAAAATTATTTCTCACAATGAAAAAGGAACAGGCGCACACGCACACAGCAATCAAACCATTCCAAACCCTGCACAATAAAATATACGCCATCACAATTCTGCTGCTAAAATGGAAATGAACTTTTTTTCAAAAGGCTCATTAATGTGGCTAATCAAAGAAACAGAGGTAAATTCTTCGGGCTTAATGGAAAAAACCAAAGTCCCGTGGTGGCTCAAAATGGCAAGCCCTCGCCCTGTGTAGTCTTCTATCCCCTGCGGAATGGTTTCTCCAGCAACAATGCATTGCCGCCTTATGCGCTCTAGTATTCTTTTCGCAGTTAAAGTGCCAGCTTTATCTGTAACAGATATTCCATATATATCTTCGTTCATAATCAGGTGTATTTTTATTTCCTTGCCTGCCGGAATGTCAACGTATTTCCCAATATCGTGAACTCTTTTGTCTCTGGCATTTGAGGTTATCCCCAAAACCCCATAAGCGAGCGCATTTGTAACCAACTCATGGCAATTTATTATGAATGTGTTTTTCACAGGATTTTGAATTTTGCCTATAAAATCTTCAAAAGTGGTTTCTATCAGGTTTTGCGTGCAAATATTGCCAGAGAGCAAATAGCATTTGTCAAAAATTTTTTCCTTATGGTCAAAAAAAGGCTCCAAGCACAAATCTTGCCTCATAAATCTCTTGGTTATTCCGAGCAACACGGTTTCGTCTAGCCTATTTACGTGTACAATATTACATATTTCGTACTCAACCGCAAAATCAAAATAATTTTCCTCTTCGCAAGAAATAATAACAATCTGGCTTTTTTTGAAATCCATTCTATTCATAAGGTTTTCCAAGCCCGGCTTGGTGTTTTGATTAAAAGAAACAAAGAACAGATTATTGTTTTTTGTGTTAAAACTGCTTTGCTTATAGTTTATCTCGACAGGCAAGAGTCCCTGTTTTTCCAAACTGCCATATAAAGATAATATCTTTTTTTGAACGGTAGCCGTGCAAAATGCAGAAATTACGTTACAGGAACTGTTCATATTTCAAGGGCCAGATACTTGGACAGTGAATTTTGCCATAAAGGTACTTGCACATTGAAATTTTCTTTTATTTTTGTTTTATCCAAAGCAGACCATGAGGGACGTTTTGCCGCACTCTTCCATTCGGAGCTTGAAATTGGCAGCACCGGTATTGCTTTGTTCAGCAGTTTTTTTTCCAGTGCCTGCTTTTGTATTTCCACTGCAAATTCGTGCCAACTTGTTATGCCTTCGTTTGTGAAATTATAAATTCCCGGATTTTTTGGGTTTTCTGCTATTTTCAGCACAGCCGCTGCCAAGTCCCCAGTCCAGGTTGGGTTTCCAAACTGGTCGCTCACAACGGAAATCTGTTCTTTTGTTCTCATTAGGTTCAACATTGAACCAACAAAATTTTTTCCCTTAATTCCAAAAAGCCAAGCAGTGCGAACTATCCAGTGCAGTGGGTTTGCCTTTGCGAGCAGGGCTTCGCCTTTGGCTTTGGCGTTGCCATAAGCATTTATGGGGTTTATGGGTGCATTTTCTGTGAGCGGTGTTGGTGGAGAGCCGCTCAAAACATAATCTGTGGAAATATGTACAACGCCTATTCCCTCTTTTGCAGCGCATTTCCCTAGAACCTCTGGACCAATGGCGTTTATTTTGTGGTTCAGCTCTGTTTGCGTTTCTGCGTTATCAACGGCGGTATATGCCGCACAGTTAATTATAATGTCTGGTTTGTTCGCTTTAATATAATCCATAACGGCATTTTCATTTGTTATATCCACTTCTTGGTCGCTTTCAAAAATTTTAAAGTCTCGCTTTGCCAGAGCACACAAATCTTGCCCAAGCATCCCGCCTTTGCCAGTAATCCAGAACGTCATTTTGTTTAGAAATATAGTAAATGTGAAAATTCATACTCAAGTGTTTGGGACATGGGACTAATATCCCTTATCCCTAACATTAAGTTAATCATTACCTACTATAGTAAATAAAAACTCTGCTAAACGGCAAAGGGATAAAGGTTTTGTCCCACGATTTTTTTAGCCTAATAGCGTGGCTGTATTTTACATTAACCTCCACAAGCGGCTTGGTAGCTTTGCGAGAGAGCCACTCCGCACCTGGTTTAGCTATGAGTGCCGGCCCTTTTGGTCCGTCTAAAGCCATGCCTGCCGAGCGGCCTTCACTCAAGGCTTTCAGCAAATGCCTAACCTCGCTTTGCCCCCCGCTCCCAGACCCCCTAAAAACATCGTAGCCAAGGCTTTTAGAGAGTTTTGCGAATTTGCTCCCATCATTGCTTTTGCTTATCAAAACCGCTATATTCCTATATTTAAAAGCTGCTAGGCAAGCAGGCAAATCTTGGTGCCACAAACCTATCACCACAGGTTCACCAGTTGGCAAAGGTTTTTCAAATTTCACCCGCCAAGAAAGAACGAGGAGTTTTAATACGATGTTTAACATTTTGTCAGAACCCCGATTCTCCCGATTCAAGGATTTTCCCGATTTCATATTTACTTTCGTATTTCATAACCGAAATATATAAAACCATCTTTTTTTCTATATTAACTTCTAAAGGGAGCGAATTTATTATATCGGCGATAAAACCACGGTTTTATCTTTAATTGAGGTTCGTTGTGAACCAAACAGAAATTTTGTCTGGGCTTGCTGCCTTAACTGCTAGGATTCGCCAAGAGATGGCGGAAACGGAGAATGAGATTGCGCGAGATTTTGTGGAGAGCGTTGCGCCGGAACTGCTACTCCCGTTGCCATGTCGCTCGCTTGCGCAAATTATTCCCTCGCCAAACGATAACCAAAAAAGGGAAATTCCATGCGGCTCCCTTCTTTGCTCCAAAAGCAAGAACCCAAGGGAAAAACCATTCTTTTGGCGGGTTGCAGGTGGCCACACATTAAACCCCGCACAAAAAATTGCATCTGCCAAAGCCGTGCAAGACTTTGGGGGTTTTGACTGCATTGAATTTGAAAGCAGCGGCAGCGGGCCTTGGATAATTTATATCGATGGCGAAAGCGAGTTCGCTTGGAATTTGTGGCATTTCATTTTGGAATACGCAAGCCCTGCCCCCAAGCCCTATATAATTGCAAAACAGCAAAATCCCTGGGAACTTTGCAGGGACTTTTTTTGCTTTGAAGAAAAATTCAGATATATTTATATGGAAGAATTGCCCAGCAAACTTCGCTTTTCAAAAAAAATTCCAAAAGAAATTTCTTTGAGTATAAGTGCAGAAAATTTCAAACTAAATGTTCTGCCAATAGAAAACGCTTTTGAGCAAAATTTGGAACCAATCCTAATAGGCTACGGTGATATTGAAGCGAAAATTTTTGCATTGGAAGAAAGGCAAAGCATATTAAAACTGTGCAGCGTTTTGGCAGGAAACGCAGGAGAGGCAAATTTCAAAGAAATTGAATATCGCTACAACGGCTCAGAGAAAATAAGTTTTGCAAACTTGCCCGCTAACACAGACACTATCTCCATCTCTGCCCTTGTTTGCGATGGCAACGAGGCCACGTCTTTGGAACAAGGCTCTCCTTTGCAAGCAAAAAATACAGGAATGAAAATGTGCGAAATTTATTCCGTGCTGAATTCCACTCCATTTTTGCCACCACAATCCAACAACTCTATGGAATGGCAAATACTCTCACTCTTGCAGAAAAACTATCTGCAATTTTTTGAAGGCAATGCTCTACAGAACGCACTTGAAACTCAGCTTTGGAACGCACAGGGAAAACGCAACTTTTTGGTGCAAAGCATAAAAAATATTTCTTTGCAAAACAAAAGCTCAGTGCATAAAGGCTGCCTTGTTCCCGCGGCAAACATAAAAATAATTATGAATCTAAACTCCATAGATAACCCCGGAATTTTAAAGGTATTTGGCGGAATGCTTTTTTGCCTATTCAAAAAAATTTTTATTTGCAATATGGTTGTTGTACTTATTTTGCGCATTGAACCCTTTGGAATGGAGCTAAAATGGGAATAAAGAATTCTTTCTTTGAATGGGTATTCAATTTTTTAATGGAGAAAAACGGCAAAAAACTCCGCATAGTCGCAAGCAACTCGCTAAAACACCCACTTGGAGATATAGACTTTGTTGAGACCAAAGAAAAAGAAGTTTTGCTCGCCGTAAACGAAATGAGCTTAACAGGCGCAGACTCTCCCCTGCCAGATAATTTTTTGAGAGGCATAAGAACAGAGAACGAAAATTCCCTTGAACTAGCGGAATTTTTGAACTCATTGCAGCACCAAATATCAATGCTGAGATTTGAAGCATTATTGGAGAAAAGTTCTTTTTTATTGCAAAAGCTGGGAAATGAAAAATGGAAAGAGCGTTTTGCTTCTTATAACGAAAAATTTTCTTCAGAATATTTGCGTCGTTTTTTTGTAAAAATGTTTCCAGATGCCCAAATATCCGTTTATTGTTTTGAACCGCTCAGAATCAAAAATCCAAACCCTATTGTCCTTGGCAAGGCAAATTTGAACAACTCGCAGCTACTCGGAAAATTTTGCACTAGCATAACAGAGGCTATGCGTGTGGAGGTAAAAAATATTCCGCTGGAACACAGCATTGAATTGAAAAGAAAAAAGAATTTTATTATGGATAAATTTCCTTTTAAAATAAAAATTAAATTTAGCACAAAAGCAGATGATAAAATTATGAGCAATAAATTGTCTGAGAACTTTTGGCTTGGCAGCAATAATCTTGAACCTTTTAAGTGGGAGATGTGGATATGAAAAAAATACTAGTGGCAATCGGTTTGGTTTTTATCGCTTGTATGCAGTTGGAGTACATAGAAATTCCTTTAGTCCAAGAGGAAATTTCTTCTAGTTCGGAGATGAAGATTGAAGTTTCTTCTTCCAGTTCGGAAGAGAGCAGACCCATTTTGCAAATTGGCAAATATGAGCTTTTATATACGGGCATAAGTTATTACGATGCAATTCTATTGTGCAATAAAATGTCGCTTGAAGAGGGTTTAGATACGCTTTATAAATATGATAAGCCCGTGTTCACAGAAGATTCTCTTTTCTGGCTACCAAATATAAAAGTTTTGGAAAACCGCTCAGGATACCGTTTGCCAACTAAAGAAGAATGGCTACAGGCAAAAGAAAATGGCGAAATAGAAAAATTAAACGATGATGTTGGCGAGTGGCTCTACAGTGAGTCTAATTCCATGTATGGAAGTTTTGAACTCGCTCCGCATTTTGTAAAAGCGGTGGGTTTGTATAGGGAAAGAGCAGAGGGGCCTGTGTATGGAATGAGGGTGGTTAAATTGCTTGCCCAACAATAAATGCAAAAGACAAAGCGGCAAAAGCAAGCATACTTATATATGAAAATTTTTTCAACCGCTGATTTTCCAAAATTTGCACCCCACGCGTGGCAAAATAAACAAGCGGGAACAATGCAGGAAAAATATAACGGAAATCGTTTG
>Ga0268262_10000399_pt1 | contig 58012 bp, 57 predicted proteins | sample TergutNc150P3_FD_190354 | JGI IMG/M metagenome (GOLD analysis project Ga0268262, IMG submission 190354) | Nasutitermes corniger P3 segment gut microbial community from laboratory colony in Florida, USA - Nc150 P3 (SPAdes) (version 2) | ecosystem: Host-associated > Arthropoda: Insects >... | reverse complement strand
CGTCCGCCGCTCGCCTAGGGTTGCCCCCGACTCGCTCGACTTGCATGCATCAGACACGCCACCAGCGTTCGTTCTGAGCCAGGATCAAACTCTTCATAAGTTTGCTGACTTTTAAATCAATTGTTTTGTTCTCTGAATTAACAGAGCATGGCAGTTAATTCTCTTACCTACCAAGTTCTTCTCTCTACTTTCCAAACAGCAAGCTGCCTCTAGGGCTAGCTTTCCCTCTAAAAAAATTAGGGTGGCTTAGAAATATAGTAATTTTTTTGTATTATGTCAAGGGAAAAGCCCATTTTTTTATTAATTCTAAGAACATAGCCACTGGGCTGCCTCTTCTAGCCTGGCAAACTTTATTATCTCAATTCCCTTTACAACAGGGACTTTTCCGCTCGCGGGCACCACAATTTTCTCAAAACCAAGGCGGTGAGCTTCTTTAATCCGCAAATCCAGGGAACTTACTGGGCGAATTTCCCCAGAAAGACCAAGTTCGCCAATAACAATGCTATGAGAGGGCAAACTGATGTTCCTCGCATTGCCAACAATCGCAAGCGCAAGAGGCAAATCTATACCGGGGTCGTCCAATTTCAAACCGCCCACAACAGAGACAAAAACATCGGAATTACTCACTTGAAGCTTTGCAAACCTCTCCAAAAGAGCTAATATAATTGTGAGCTTTTTTGCCTCAACTCCGGCGGAAACCCTTTGGGGCATGGCATAGCTCGTTTTGCCTACCAAAGCCTGAATTTCAAACAGCATTGCACGGCTGCCTTCTATGGTGCAACTAACTGCACTGCCAGGGGAAAGCTCTCCTTCTTGCAAAAATACCTTGGATGGGTTTTGCACGGGAATAAGCCCAAGCGAAGTCATTTCAAAAACGCCTATTTCATCTGTTGCACCAAAGCGGTTTTTCACCGTTCTCAAAATTCTGTATTGCCCCTTTTTATCGCCCTCAAAATATGCAACTGTGTCCACCATGTGCTCCAAAATTCTCGGTCCTGCTATTTGACCGTCTTTTGTAACGTGCCCAACCAGCATAGTGATGGTTCCACTGTTCTTTGCATAAACCATCAACTTTAACGCACATTCCCTAAGTTGCGAAACGCTGCCCGGTGTGCCGGGCAAGTCTTCGCTATACACAGTTTGAATGGAATCTATAACCATCACTTGCGGTTTTATTTGCGCCGCGCATTCCAAAATTTTGCCAAGCGACGTTTCGCAAAACAGCATCATATCGCTACCTGCCGCTCCAAGCCTCTCCGCCCTTAGCTTAACCTGCGCAGCACTTTCTTCGCCGCTTACATAAAGGGTTTTGCAGCCAGCCGCCGCTATTGTTGAGAGTGTTTGCAAAACAAGAGTTGACTTTCCAATGCCAGGGTCTCCGCCTATCAATATAAGGGAACCTGCTGCCATTCCTCCGCCAAGGGTTCTGTCGAATTCCTGATTGGCAGTGGTCAATCTCTTTGAATGTTTGGTTGGCACTTGAGATATTGGCATAGGCTCAGATGCCACTCCTTGAGGCATAGATGCAACTCCTATGCCCCTGCTCTCTTTTTCAATTTCTGTCTCTACCACAAATAAACCCGAAACTCCGCATTCCGGGCATTTTGAAACCTTATGCGGAAATATGCTTCCGCATTCCTGGCAGATATATTGAATGGGTTTTTTTGATGCCATTAGTTTGGGCAATATAGAATTTTCTATATTGCTCTAAAAATGTTTATAGAAGAAGTATTGAAGTATTTGAAATCAGCAAACATACGCTCTAAAATAACAATTGGAGCGTGCATTGTTGCTTTTCAACTTTTTATTTTTCTTCTAATAATTAATCTCAAAAATCCAACTTTTGCACATTTAAGCCTTATACCCATTATCTGCTTTTCTTTTGTTTTTGGCGAGCTGCCGGGGCTTTTTTTTGTGGCACTTACAACTATATGTTTTAGTCCGATTTGGATGGATTTAACCGGCAATGGCTCAGCGTTCTGGGTACTTAGAACATTTGGTTTTGCCGCTGTTGCATACACAACCGGTGTTTTGGCTAATTCTATGATGAATTTTGCAACTTACAAGGAAAAAATATACTTTACGGATATTTTCACGCACTTGCCTAATAGGCAGGCTCTTTGCGAAAAATTTTTAAAATGCTCAGAATCACAAACCATCGGACATTTCGCAATAGTTATAGTTACCGTGTCTAACAGCAAAACACTTACCGAAATATTTGGAAACGATGTGTTGAGAAGCATATTCTATCAATTCAAAGACAGATACACAGATATTGCAGAGAGAATATCTTCTAAAATGGAAACTTATTCACTTGGCACAAATCAAATATCTTTCTTTTTTGAAAAAACCGAAGAAGAAACTTTAGATTCAAAAGGAAAATTTGAAAGCAGCATTATAAATGCGGCAAAAAAGAATTTTCTGCACGATGGTTTTTTTGTGCACTGCGATTCCCACATAGGACTTTACCGATTTTCCGATTTTTCAGAAATAAACTCTGGGGAACAACCGATTAACTATGCAGAAGAAGCCGCTGATACCGCTGTGAAGCAGATGAAAGACTTAGTTGTTTATAACCCGGCAAAACTTGCGCAAAAATCAAAATATTCAAAAGCAACAGATCTTTTAGGCGATATAGACCTTGCAATAAGAAGCCGATGGATGTTTCTTGTTTATCAACCAAAAATAGATATAGCAACAGGCAAAATTCAATCAGTGGAAGCTCTTATAAGATGGAATCACCCTGTGAAAGGCTTTGTGCCACCAGGGCTCTTCATTCCTCAAGCTGAACAAAGCACTCTAATAGAGAACATAACAGATTTTGTCATTAAGCAAGCTATTTTGCAGTTAAAGCTGTGGCAGCGAAGCGGCATAGATGTGAATATAGCCGTTAATGTTTCCACTTATAATCTGTTGCAGCCAAATTTTGTGAACAAGATTTTGGGCTTGCTTCAAGATAACAAATTAGATACTGAAAATTTGGAAATTGAAATAACTGAAGGTTCTTTGATTACGGATTTTCAGCACGTTTTGAACGGGCTTAAACACCTTCACGATGCAAAAATCAAAATTGCATTGGACGATTTTGGCACCGGATATTCCTCGCTTCAATACCTGCAAAAGCTACCTATAGATTTTTTGAAAATAGACCAGTCTTTTGTTCGCAATTTGGAAACGAGCAAACAATCAAAAGAAATTGTGAAAGCCATAGTGGACTTAGCGCATACAATAAATATAAAAACCATAGCCGAAGGCATAGAAACTATGGCAGACTATGATTACCTGAACAGCGTAGATTGTGATATAGGGCAAGGATTCTATATGTCTAAGCCACTTACATCAAATGCTTTTGTTTCTTGGTATTCGGAAAATAATGGAATTTTTAAGAAGAGTTGAGAGTGGAGAGTTGAGAATTGAGAGTTGAGGAAAGTTTATTTGCGAAAATTAAGGAGCGCGCTCTGTTTGCGGTGCTATTGGATCCGGATTCTTCGGATAGCGATGTTTTTTTGGAAACGGGAAAAATGGCTTTTGAATGTGGAGCGGATTTAATTCTTGTTGGGGGTTCTTTAATAGGCAATGCTAATTTGCCAAAAAAAGTTGCAGAGTTAAAAAAAATAATCAATATTCCAATAATTTTGTTCCCTGGCGGTGCCTCGCAGGTTGTTCCGGGTTTTGATGCAATGCTTTTCACTTCGCTTGTGAGCGGCAGAAATCCGCAATATTTAATAGAGGAACAGTTGAAAGGCGGCTTGATTGTAAAAGCACTGGGCATAGAAGCATTCCCAACCGCATATATACTGATAAACAGCGGACCAGCAACCGCCGTGGAATATATTTCAAACACTAGGGCAATTCCGGCAAACAAGCCAAAGCTTACAATGGCTCACGCGATTGCATCGGAGTTAATGGGTATGCGCTGGGCTTATTTAGAAGCAGGTAGCGGTGCAGACAATCCCGTTCCATTGGAGCATATAATTATGACTCGCAAGGCAACCAACTTAAACATAATCGCAGGTGGTGGCATCACCACTGTCCAAGATGCAAAAGCAAGGGTTAAAGCGGGAGCAAATGTAATAGTCACCGGAACAATTTGGGAAAAAAATAAGGATGCGAATTTAATGAAAGAATTTGCAGAAGCAGTGCATGGCAATTAAAACCCAAAACCTATCCATCGGTTACAAAAAACCTCTGATAGAAAATTTATCGTTTGAAATTTTTGGCGGCTTAACCTGTTTGATTGGACCAAACGGAAGCGGAAAAAGCACACTGCTAAAAACAATAGCAGGGCTAATAAAACCGCTTGCTGGTTCAATTTCTGTTTTTGGAAAAGATAGCTCATCAATAAACTCTTTGGATTTGGCAAAACTAATAGCCTTTGTACCAGCAAGATTCCCAGCCGAAACCAACATAAAGGTTTTCGATTTTGTAGCTCTGGGCAGAATTCCACACACAAACGCTTTTGGCAAACTTGAAAAAAACGATTTGGAAAAAGTAAATTCCGCAATGGAACAAGCAGAAGTCGCTGATTTTGCAAACCGCAGGGTGAATAGTTTAAGCGATGGCGAAAAACAACGTGTTGCGCTTGCTAGAGCACTTGCTCAAGACACGAAGATTCTCCTTATGGATGAACCCACTGCATTTTTGGACTACCAACACCGCATAAAACTTTTTGAATTTTTAACCGAAAAGCAAAAAGACAAAATCTATTTGGTATCAACTCATGAGTTGGATTTGGCGAAGAGGTTTACGAGGAGTGTGTTGGATGTTGCATTTTTTACCCACTAACTCGGATTTTTTTCGATTGATTATCTGTGCAAAATTTTTTGGAGTTGGTGGGGAGGTTTTTTCTATCTTACTCTTAACAGAGGTATTTTATGCAAGCAAAAGATTCAGCAACAATAGCGTATTCAGCAAAGCCACAACTGCTTACCATCAGTATTTTGAAAAATGATGTTATAGATATTTTAAAATGCTTGGCTAATATGAAGTTGATTAAATTGGAAACCGACCTTGGTAATGAGCCTAATGATGAAACAAAAAAAATAATTGAAGAAACCAATGCAGGAATAGGCATTGCCAAATTTAAAGGTGTTAAAAGTTTTATGGAAGATTTAAGGAAATAGAATGCTTGATATAGTTCGTTCATCTGCTTTTAAAAAAGAATTTAAAAAATCAAAGATGAGGATGTTTTCGCAGAATTAAAAAACGTTGTAACTTTATTGGTGAACAAGTTACCACTACCAGAAAAATACAAGTTGCATCCTTTACATGGTAATTATAAAAATTATATGGAATGCCATTTAAAACCAGATGTTTTGTTGATTTTTAGAACTACAATGACAGAATTGTATTTGTATAGGATAGGTTCTCATAGTAACTTATTTAAATAAATTTGTCTGAACCCTGATTTGCCCGATTTTAGGATTTTCAGGATTGCAGATTTACGTTGTTTGTATTTTGCTTACTTTATATTAAAAGAAACGATTAAATCCAATAGCCAAAGTAAGCTTATTAAAGACTTCTCCTATGAAATAGGAAATATGAGGCACCACCTCAACCGTATCACCTATAGATATAAATGTAGAGGTACTTAGTCCTATTGGTTTATCGCTTCCTGTTAGTACCTTGCTTATGTCAAGACCAATCACATCAAATCTTCCACTTAAAGACAATTGAAAGTCTGCTTCGGTATTTTTTATTTTCAGCGTTTGGGTTTCATACCCTGGAACTTCCAATGTCACATCGCTAGAAATAGGTATTGACATTCCGAAACTTACATCTGCATAGGTTTTTCCTTGACCAAATCTAATTGTTGGAAATAAACCTAAGGCAAATCCTGAAAGAGTTAGCTCAGCATCGTATTTACCATCCTCTGCAGAAGCAGTAAAATAATAAATAGATATACCACTGCCAATTTTAGTCGCATCATTTAAAGAGATAAACAAGTCTGTTCCCACGCTAATACCAAAACCTACAAACGGATAATCTTTTAAAGCATCAAAAACAGTTCTTTGATAGCCAATAGAAACACCTATTGATTTGTCTCGTGAGGCTTGGTTGTTCCAGCGGCTGGCTGAACGACGGAATGTAATATCTTGGTCAAGATCTTCTTGCTCCGCATCTTCCTGTTCAATACTATATTGTTGCTGTGGGTATGGATATTGCGGTGGCGGATATTGGTATTGTCCTTGTGGATACTGATACTGCGGTGGCGGATATTGATATTGTCTTTGTGGCGGATACTGATACTGCGGTGGCGGATATTGATACTGTTGATTTTGTTCATTTTGAGCAAAAACGACAACGGGGGTGAATGCCATAGCAAGCAAAAAGCCTGCCACAAATGCGAACTTAGAGAGTTTGCTTCTCATAATGTATTTTCCTATGGTTGAAATGATAAAAATTCCTAGAATCCAGAAAATTTCTGTCTCTGTTTTGTAAAATTATATATTCATTTAACTGATTAAGAAACGACATTGCTAACCGCAACGCCACAGCGACCACCCTGAGGGATAAGGTTTAGACATGGAAGCCATAATGCGTAAAGATAGAAAAATTATTTACCATTCAATGCTTAGGCAATCTCACACACGCTCTGCTAGTACAGGCTCCTACAACACATAAAACTGCGCATAACACAAATGTGAATTTCCAGCTTTGCATGAAATTTGCGAAATTTTCTGGAACTATTGGGGTGTCGCCTATGAAAAGAGAAATTGCCATCATGGCAATGCCCATGCTGAATGCTTGCCCAGAAAGCCTCATGGTTCCAACTGTGGCGGATGCTTGGCTAATATGCTTTTTTTCCACGGAACCCATAATTACCTTTGTATTTGGGGCACCGAACAAGCCTATCCCAAGACCTAAAAGCAAAAGCATGGCGATTACGAAAATAATTGAGCTATCCAGCCCTGCAAAAACAAGTCCAAACAAACCAACTGCGTTTAAAATCATTCCAAACATGGATATTTTGGATGGTTCAAATTTATCTGCAAGCCTGCCGGAGAAAAGAGCTGCTATTGACTGCACCACCGCAGACGAAACCAAAACCAATCCGGCGGCTCTGGCATCAAAGCCACGCACAAACTGCAAATAAAGACTCATTATAAAAAAAGTTGCAGTTGTTGCCGCATAACTGAAAAGGGTTGCAAGAGATGACAAAGTAAAAACTTTGTTGCCTCCGAACAAGCGCACATTGAATATAGGTTCTTTCCTGTGCTTTTCATAATTGTAAAAAAATACCAACAGCAAAATTCCTACCACCACAAGAATAAAGGCATATATATTCGGAAATTCCGAAAATCCAAAAATAAGGCAGAACACAGAAAGCCCAAAAATTAAGGAACCCCTTTTGTCAAAATGCTTGCTGCTGTCTTCTACCCATTCGCTCTTAATAAAAAAAGGCACAGTAATCGCTTGAACTACCAGAATTGCGCCAGGTATGTAAAACACGCTTTCCCAGCCAAAGTAATGCGTTAAAAATCCACCCAAAAAAGGTCCAACGGCAAGAGCCATATAAACAACCGAGGTTAAAAAACCCATTGCCTTGCCACGCTCGCGTGCTTCGTAGGTGGCAGACAAAATTGCCAAATTAGTGCCAAAAATCATTGCGCTGCCAAGCCCTGCAAATACCCTGAACACAATTAGCGAAACAAAATTCCAAGCTACGGCGCAAGCAACAGAAGATGCTCCAAAAAGCGCAACTCCGAGCAAAAATATTTTTTTTCTGCCAAACAAATCGGCAATTTTCGCAGATGGAACCTGAAAAGCAGCCGTTGCTATTAAAAAAGCAGAAGTTACCCAGCCCAGCTTTTTTGCATCTAAGTTAAAAGCGTATGCAAGTTCTGGAAGCGCCAAATTAAGCGATGAACCCATATAGGGAACCAAGAAAGACGTGATGCTCAACGTGATTAGAACTGCAGATTTATTGGTTTGCGTATTCATTTGTTCACCTTCCAGTAGCCACCTTTTTCAGAACCGACTCTTTCCAGTGAATTCTCGCTTTTCAGTTTTTCAATATCGCGCAAAATCGTTCGTTTGGTGACTTTCATATATTTAGCTATTTCCGAAGCGGTTATTCTATTGTTTTCTACAATAAGATTTAATATTTTTTTAGCCCTATCAATATCGTTATCGGTGACATTATCGGTGACATCGGTGACATTATCGGTGACATTATCGGTGACATCGGTGACATTATCGGTGACATTAATTTTCTCATTGTACAAAACTACCTGAAATCCATTGGATATTTCATAAAAGTCAGGTTCTTTTACACCGTAGTCTTTGCAAATTTTACGAATTCGCATAATACCGGAACCGTAGCGTTCTATAACATTTGCTGCCTTAAAAGCTCTGGCTATCAATTTATTGCGTGATTTTGAAATATAATTGCCAGATAGCAAATCTTGCACGGTTATTCCGCCATATAATTTTCCAGGATTATAAAATTCAATTCTGTTATCAAAAATTTTAATAATGCTTGCGGAACTATCTCTGTAATCACGGTGAACTACCATATTTACAACTATTTCGCGAATGGCATCCAATGGATAGTCAAAACGTTCAGTATGCTGTGGTTCGCCTGTGATAATGTACTCAATTTTTAAATGTTTTTTTATGAATGCAATTATATCGTCCACTTCTTGAAATAAATCGGAATTGAGCGAAATAGAATCAATAATCGCAGTATTGCTTTTGAAACGCCCTACTTGTACATCACTTATTGCACAATAGTCTTTTACAAATAAAAGATATGCCCCAAAAGTAATTTTGCCACCGCGTAAAATTTCCATTTTGTTTAAAATTTTTGCATTAGACAATCCAGCTTGCCGAATGCCTTCTTCTTGTTTGATTTTATTTATAAACTTTGCTATTTTCTCTTTAGATAAATCTGCTTCTGAATGATTTGGGTCTGTATAAAAATCCCAGCTTGAATTTATGGTTTTCAAATGCTCGTTTGCAATTTCATCTATGCTCAGCAAATGATTTGAACTGCTTACGCGCTTATAATATTTTCCTCTTACCGAAACTGGTTTTATGGGATATTCTGGAACAGACAATAATACTGCGGTTTTATTTTCAAATACCATCATTTCCACATCAGGAATTATTTGAGGGCTGGTTTTGCTTTTTATCTCGTTAATCCAGCTTTGGATAGATTCTTTCCCAATGGTTATCCCTTGCATTTTTCCTTTGTCGGAAACGCCGATATAAACCGTTCCTCCCTTTGCATTTGAAAAAGCCACAAGAGTCTCTATAACCTCTTTGTCAAAAGAGGGTTTGAACTCTGCCGTTTGGCTTTCTTTTGCTGGTAATTTTGACATAGTAGCTTTATTGGAATAAATATAGAAAAATCTGCGACCCCCCTTATCTGTGCCAATATGCTAAATTAATGCTCTTTCTAAATACGCATCACTTTCTAAATAATAACCTGTTTCTAAATCTTCCAGTTTTTGAATAATTCCATTTGAAAGCATAATTTTTACAGCCTCACTAATGCTAACTTTGTTATTTTTTCTAATACTTGCCAACAATCCTGCTAAATGCGTGTAAATTAAAAATCTCTGTTTTTCTGTCATAAAATTTCACTCCTTAAAAATTTCAAATGTGAAAGGGCTTTATCTGAATGAAAAGAATACTGGTCATTGAGTTTTTTATAAATCAAAGCTTTGGAAAGTTCAGACATTGGCAAAATGCCAAGCAAAAATGTTTCCAAAATTGCTGAAATGTCATCATTTGCTACAAGCCCGTGAACAAAATCGTATTTATTATCGTGATTTGAAAGATTATCTTTGTGGTTTGCAAAATCCCTGTTCCTATTGTTTATTATGAAAGTTGCCCATTCTTCATTTGGTTCTGTGAAAATTTTATGATTTAAATTACTTAACTCATTGTCAAACTCATACATATTTAAAGTGGCTTTGCCCATTCCCAATCGTTTGGTAATTTTTTTTGCCCATTCAATGGCTTGTTGTTTTAGCGATGTCAAATAAAAACCTTGCCCAAAATCCTTATATTTTCCGCATCTTGACAAATCTATGCTGGAAACTTCTACATTGCTACCATGAAATAAAATCATTTTTTAACCTCTGCTACCATATCCATCAGCTCGCAAATAACATCTTCATTTGATAAAAGATGCAAGGTTTCGTAATATTCCTCCAGATAATTCAAGCAATCATAAGCCAATAGTTGTTGAGCGGCTTCTGAAATGGTTATGCTCAGTTTTTTGGAATAACCGCTAATAATCATAGCAACCCATACTTCCTGCTTATTTTTCATAGAAGAAATGTAGAAAAATTTATTGTTTGTCAGGATATTTTTGTTTCCTTTTCATACCGCCAATCCTATTATACATTGTTTTTCGTAGGGAATAAATTCCATTGTTAAAATATAGAAATAACCCTCCAATACCCACCCTTATCCGCACCAACACGCTCAATTAAGCCTTTGGATTTGAGCTTGGAAAGATTCACTCTAATTTTATCCGCCCTAATTCCAATAATAACAGACAATTCCTCGGATGTAATATTAGGATTTTCTAAAAGATTCTTTATTATTTTCTGTTGATTAATAGTTACTTTTTCTGTGCCTTTTTCTGTGCCTTTTTCTGTGCCTTTTTCTGTGCCTTTTTCTGGAACATTGGTCCTGTGAAATGCTATCTTAAAAAATCCACTGGTACTAAATTTAGGCGTTTGCTGTTTCGCATCTTTCAAATCTTTTTTAATTCTCTCTATTCCTGTTCCCATTCTTTCTATATAGTGAATTCTATGCAGCAAACTAGCTAAAATAGGATTTCTAGTAATACTCAGAGTTCCAAAATTTTTGCTTGTTATTCCTTTTGGAACACCACCTGGATTAGATATTTCTACCCTATCATCAAAAATTTCTATCATAACACGTGCACCATTTTCAAAATAATCCCTGTGGCACACAGCATTTACAATAGCTTCTCGCAATGCCGTTTCTGGTATTTCTAAAATATTTTTTCTCTGCAATGTTTTGATTTCATAACTGATATTTAAATGCTTTTTAAAAAAAGCAACTGAATTTTCAATATTTTCTACTATTCCGCCATTCAATTCTTTGGCATCTATGATATCTACTTTGTTTGTACCTTTATATAAAGCACAAGCGATATTTGCATATTCATAGAAAACATCATTACTATTGTCTCTAAAAAACAATGCTCCAGCATTTGTGAAAAATAATTTTTTCCCAACATATTCTGCACATCCCAAGTTTACTAAAGTAGCTTCAAATGGCAATACATTGCTTATATTCGCCTTTCTTAAAAAATCTTCAAAGGCAGCTTTATTAAAATTATCTTTAACTAAAACTTTTTTATTCACAATAGAATCATAATAAGTTTTTCCCTCTGCATGTAAAAACTCAATTATACTGTTTCTTTCCATTTTTTGAGAATTTGGACCTGAACGCAAATAAAATCCTTTTGCACAGGAATAAGGTTTATTGCGACCTTCGGGAACTGTGATAATAATGATATTTTTATGAATGGAAATTTTTACGTTTAATTTTGGTTCTATCTGGTTTATTGTATCTTGAATACGAGAACGAGCTGTATTGCTTACATCTGTTCCAATAATTTTTCCGTTATCGTCAACTCCTACGAATATGCATCCGCCAGAGGCATTGGCAAAAGCGCAAACCTCCGATACAAGCGACTTATCGGCACTTTCTTTAAATTCTACCTTATAATTTTCGCCATCGCAAAGAATTACATCTATGTTTTTCATAGGGAGATTAAAATATAGAAAAAATCTTCCAATACCAATTATCTGCGCCAACACGCTCAATTAAGCCTTTGGATTTGAGCTTGAAAAGATAATAACAGACAATTCTTCAGATGTAAAATTAGGATTTTCTAAAAATTTTTATTGTTGTTGATTAATAGTTACATTAAGTTGCTACCTCTGTAAAATTTGCTATTTCTAATTTGGTTATACTATTATATCCAAAATGGATACAATATTATTAACCCCTTTGTTCGCCAAGGAATTACGAATGTTCGGAAAATCGTCATACTCGGTTATAATCGTCATATCGGCTCCTAGGAGACGTTCACTAAGTCGCCTTACGTCAAATTCCGTACCTTGAAGTAATTCATATAACCATTTGCCAAGCGGTTTTGTACAACCTTGAATGTTGCACGATTTTATTCCTGATTTGTTTAGAGCCTTAGATAGTAAACTACGGAGTTTATCTACTGTTTCACGTGGTTTATGCCCATAAACGATTGCCATAACCGTATCAATATATATTTTTTTGGATTCGGAATATGGAGGGAGGTTATTTATAACACGTTGATGAAAAAAATCACGGACTTTCGGAGTAAACCAAGTTGTCCCATCAGGACATATGCGATCTCGCTGAGAAGCAAAACTTGGATATTGTATTTCTGGTACCACACCTCCGAGACCAAGCAATATATTACCAAGATAACAATGTGCAACGTTGCAGTTTCTTCCTAGTGCGCAAAAGCGTATCGGTTCATTGAGATCATCAAAAATATTGCATAATTTTTTGCCTAGACACGCCTGCCAGATATTACCGCTACTAAAATCAAGATACATCGCCGATTCTCCCATATAACAAAATTCATTGCGATGTTGACCCCAATATACTTGTTGCCATTCGAACGTTGGACTATCAAATGAACCCCATAATCGCTGATGTTCCTCTATTGGCAGTTCAGTCATTCGTGGAATGTCAGATCTTCTTTCGTCACGACACTCTAAAATATGGCATAATACGCCGAATTCTTTCAAACAATATTCTTTTATAGATGGAATTTCTGGAACTAATGAATCGGACAATGTAACTGAAACCGACATCGAAATATCGCAAGCTTTGATATTTCGAACATTCTCTGCATACTGATTCAGCAAATTAAGACGTTTTAATTCTTCCCATTGTATAGAAATGAAAAAATGAAGGCGTTCTTTCAATTCTTGTGGAAATGCACAAAATATATCATTTATTTTACGTACTGTTCCGTTTGTTGAAAGTGCTACGTAATGACCATTACGCAAGAGCCGTTCGGATACTTCAACTATAAGCGGGTCCATAAATGTTTCACCATAACCACAAAGTTGCAGATATGCTTTGCCACCGAGTCGTTCTTGAGTTAGAGCACGGGCTATTAGTTCTGGTTCATACATTCTAGTCGGTGGTGCGTTTGGAAAGCGCTTCCTATCAACATAGCAATAATTACATTTTAGGTTACAGGCTGTGGTTGGTATATTACAGCACAGTAACCGTATCGGACGGTCAATATTTATTGAACCTTTCACTATATCTTGCATTCTAACCTCCTAAGCAAAACTTTCAATTCATCTGTTAAATGTAACATTTCATACTTTTTCATTCATGCAATTGATTTTCTCTTTCGCCTTGATAAATCGGTTACGTTAAAATGTTTCATATATACAAAAAATAGAAAATTTCTATCTTACTCCTAATGCCTCAAAAATATTTCAACATAGCCGGTCCCTGCCATTCAAGCGAACATTATATGCTTGACCCTTTGCGGAGTATCGGCAATGAGCTTATGGATTTAATTGGGTGTTGAAAACTAAACTCCCGTCATGCAATCAAAAATCTGCTTACCTTTATGCTCCACCCATTTAGCCTGTGGTTTGCCTATATTGTTTTCTTTTCTAAAATCAAAAGTCAGCAAATAGCCTGTATCTTTATTTTTGCTATCTAAATAGCCAGCAAGCTGATCCAAAGCTTTTTCGTGCGATGCCTCTCCATACCACAATTTCAGTTCCACTATAAATTGCTCGGAGTTGTAGTCCACTATAACATCTGTCCTCTCGCCATCTCTTGTTTCGCTTTCCAAATGATAAAAACCAACTCCATTTATGAATGGTCTTAAAAAAGTTATGAATAGCAACCTGCATTCTCTTTCCAAAAAATCTATATCTCTATGGTGGTAAATTTCATAGTAATGCTTTGCGAATTTTTCTATAAGCAAAGCCATATCCAATTTATTTTCAGAAACCACGCTGGATACCGAAGTTCTCATTCCTAATTTGCTCTCGCTTATCTCCCTTTCCGTGGCAAAGTAGTTAGTTATTCTTATTTCAAATATGCGGTTGTGTATAGCTATTTTTTCATTTTTCTGTGCCAGAATTCCAAACAGAAGCCCAAGCTCCATTCCTGGATTATCAGAATTGAAAGAGAATGATTTTCCATTTATCAAAATACTATAAAGCAAGTCTCGCAACTCAGAATTGCTTTTCACATTTTTAAATAAATCGTCAAACAATGTACTCTGCTCGATTAAAATCATTCTTACGGCTTTTTGTACACCGTTCGTAGTCCAATCTCTATCTAAATCTTCATCTATGTTTTGGCAAATTCTGGAAACGAGATAAGGATAACCACTAGTGTAGGCTCTAATTTCTTTTGATATTGCATTTATATCCATTCCTGTTTTATAGTCATTTTCATAATCCACAAGCATAGAAGCAATTTCTTTTTCGTTAAACGACATATCAATATTGAAGTCAGCCGCTATGTTCCAAGGGGAGGAAAGTTTTAAATTTTTAATGTCGTAAACGCCTGCTAGGATAACGCTTTGGAATGTGGCTTTATTTGGATTTCCTCTTTCCAAATATTTGTCTCTGAGCATTCCTATAAACCTCAAGAATACCAGATTATTTGAAGTTTTATCTGTTTCATCAATAAAAAGAACAATTTTTTTATTTTTGCAAACTTTATTCAAATGTATATCTAATTTTTCAAAGGTGGAAACCGATTTATTTATCCAAGTTCTATAGCCTTTTATACCGTTGCAATTTAGAGCTTCTGATATTTGCCTGAGCAAGGTTTGGCAAAAATTCTTTGCATTTTCAAAAGGGGTGTCGCCAATTCCCTCAAAGCTTATGCGAGCTACTTGGTAGCCTTTTTCCAGCAAAACTTTTTCCAATTGCCTTATTACAGTGGTTTTCCCATATTGCCTTGCGCGGTTTATTGTAAAATAGTTGCCTCGCTCAACCATTGCCGCAACCTGCGATACCTTGCTGGAAATATCGCACATATAATCCCGACCAGGAAGGCAAAGACCGGTTACGCAAAAATATTTCATATATATGGAAAATAGAAAACTTAATTTGATCTACACTCATGAGCCGCCAGTTTTTAAAATAAAATTTTCTTTACCGGATAACAGTGGAATTTATTATATTAATACTGCATTTATGACTTATGGGAACCATTCTAATATTCACGAATCGCCATTAGCCAAGAAAACTTATGATTTTGTATTTTCACTTGGCGAAGCATGTGCTTGTGCCTCAAATTTAAGCGCAAATTTACTGAGGGAATATTCATGCCCCTTAGACTGGGTAAGTGGTACAAATTTTGAACAGAGAATTGCTATTCTTCTAAATGATTTTGACGGTTATTTTGAAAAAGACAAATTAGAATTGAAACAAAATACCAAAAATATCCCAAATGTACCACATATATATTTTTTTAACAAGGAAAATGGCATGGGTTTTATTCATGATTTTCCACACGAAACTTCGTTTAATTTGGATATTTTTTTCTCCTCTATAAAGGAAAAATACGATAGAAGAGTAAAGCGATTGCTAAATATTTTAAAAACCGAAAATTTAAATATACTTTGTGTTTATATTCAGCAACGGATATTTGAAGTTTCAAATAACGAAATAATTTACTTACACGAAAAATTAAGACAAAAATTCAATGCGGATATAGATATGCTATTTGTTAAATATGACCCATCTTTTAGAATGGATGAACTTACATTAGAGGATTTATCGGAAAATACATTCATAGCCAAATTAAATAATAAATGTATTCAATGGACTGGAAACGATAGAATGCTAAGTTTATTGTTGGACAATATAAATACAAGGCAATTATTGCAAATAAAGCAAAGTTCTGCCACAAATACTCTATTTATATACGGTGTTGGCGGAATTGGGAAACAAATTGCCGGAAGGTTAGCTCGTAGAAATATTGATATTAGTGGATTTATTGTATCTGATGGCATGGATACAAACGTTATTAACGATTTTGGTAAAGTTTATCCTCTAAAAGAATTGCCTATTCCTTATTCTAAAGCAACCGTAATATTGGGCTTAAGCAGAGAAAATATGAATGCTGTAATGGAATACTTAGAAAAAAATGGAATAAAATTTGGTTTCGAATATAAATTTTTTTGAGCTAAATTTAAGTATCACGCATATCAAATTTGCAAACTTTACTCAAATGCACATTCAATTCATCAAAATACGATGCTAACCGTGCTGTCTCATACTTCCTATTTTTCTCAGTTAAAACCTGAGAAGCAAAAGTTTCCACGTCTGCAATATTTTCGGCAAATCGCATATATGGCAAATGTTTTACCCATTCAAATGTCGCTTGCAATTTATGAGTAAGGCCATTTAATGCCACGCAAGGCGTTTCTGCAACAGCCGCAAAAATCATTCCGTGCAATCTATCGGTAACAACAAGCTCCGCTTTGCGGAACTCATTTATTTTTTCACGCAATTTGCTCTCTCTTTCCTCTTGAGAAATTGGTATCAGTAAATCTGTATTGCAAAATTTTGCCTCACCGCAAAGTTTTTTCCCGATATTTAACAGATACTGATGATTCTCATCTGTCAAAATGGATTCTTCGTCTTTTTTCAAACACAACAAAGTCCCATTGCGCAGCGTATCGGTATCAAAAAAACTATTCCAATTCATATAAAGAGCCATATCAGGCATAAGCAGCAAATGGCAGGTTGGATATAGTTCTTGCATAAGTTTATAAGTTGCGGGGTCCCTTGCACAGAGCGTTAAATTTCCATGAGAAGCATATACTTGTTGCGTTTCTTCACATTCTTTTTTCCATCGAGGAGTTTTTTCCCAAAAAATCGATTGCGGCAATATTATTATAGGATTATTGGGATAATTTTTTATAACGTCTCTGGCTTGCTGTTCAGCCGAAAACCACAAAGACCCCAAAAATCCGCCACCGGTAATCAAAACAATATCAGATGGCAATATGTGGTGTTTGACAACTACAGCGGTTTCGCTATATTTCATTAGAGGAACTTCTGCAATTTCTATAGCAAATTTTTCCTTAAAAAAATTATGTTCCGCAACTGCAATTGAATGGTCACCTAAGTTACCATAATCTGGTGCACAAAATAAATATACTCTCCGTTCTGTACCATTATGAGCATAGTATTTATCGTATCTATTGCGTTTTTTGAAAAAATCTAAAGCATTTATTGATGGTAACGCTAATGTTTTTTGCGAAGATAAACCGATATCCTCTATCAAGAAACGTTTTATTTCACTCTCGTATAACGGTGATGCAATTAAAATGTAATCAAAGTTTATATTCGGCAATTCTTTAGGTGATATGATTTTTCTGTCAAAAAAAATTGTTTCTTGCTTTTCTTGGCTAGAATCACAAAAAAATAATAAATCAAAAGGATATTCACCATTCAAATATGACAAAATTTCTTTGCAATAATATCCTGTACCATAAATTATAACTTTTGCATTAGAAGAAAAAAGGCTATCTGCATTTGAAATAGCATCCTCTATAATGTTGAGCGTTACTTTATCAAATTCAATATTTAAAAATGAAGAAAAGCCTGCAAGACACGTTATTTTTTTCCATTGTATCAATAATGCTTTTCTTAATATTTCACTATTAAACTTTAACATACGCTCATTAGCATTGTATATCTCCTTTAATAATTGCACTCCTTTGAACAGATATGTTTTTATGTCATACGGCGGAATGTCGTTCTCGCACCAGCCAAAATAAATATCTGCATAGTCTTTGGTATCAACCCCGAGTGTGATAAAAATAGCGTTCCTAGATATATCAGCGGAAGCTGCTCTAACAGTATCAAATTTAGCAAAAATTGCATTTTCTCCGTGTTCATAGTAATCCAATAGAACTTCCGAAAGGCAGGCTATACTTGTTTTAAAAAAGAGAGATGCACACAATGCGTAGTCTTCCGCTTCTCCGTTTTCTGGATACTTCCAATTATTGATTTTGAATAAATCGGTTCTAAGCATCATAGTTGGGTGATTTAGGCAAAAAGCGAATAAAAGTCGTACTCGGATTTCTTCGGGATCGGTTGGTGGATCGTTGTTATACGTAATTCCATTATTGCAAATAATACGTCGGTTTGTACAAAGTATTCCAACATCTGGATTAACTTCCATAAACGCAACTTGCTTTTCTAATCTTTCAGGATAACTATAATCATCTGCATCCATTCTAGCTATATATTTTCCTTTGCATAATTCCAATCCATAATTGAGCGATTTTGTTATCCCTAATTTTTCTTGATTGTGATAAACTTTTACACGCGTATCTTTCTTAGAATATTCTTCACATATCAAAGAGGTATCGTCTATACATCCATATTCAACAATAATAATTATATCGAAATTCTGCATAGTTTGATTTAGCATGGAATCCAACGCTCGGCGTAGATACTTACCACCATTATAAATAGGCATTAACCACGATACCAATAATTTATCCATAATCTATTCACCCTTATTTTTTATCAAAAAAGGTAAAAACTCATCATAAATAGCATATTTTAAAGCATTTTCGAGAGTAACCCATTCTATGAAACTTTTATAACCCATTTCTCTTAAGTTTTTCATAATATCAGATTTTATAAAAAAATCTTCAACTGTAATAAGAACTGTAATATCCTTGTTTAAATTATTATGCACTGGCTTCATCGGTATATTATTTATAGTGGCATTTTCTTGAGCGTCTTTATCCCATATTTCTATAATTGGAATATGAAAATATTCTAACCAAGGTAGCGCATATCTTCCATGCTCTCCATATCCATAAAGAATAAAAGGCTGTTTGCTTAACAATGTTTGCATTATTAGAGACGGTTTCGGAGGTGTCATCACCAGTTTATGACAAATCCAATTTGCTTTTTCAAAATTATTTTGTATTTTCTCTAGTAAAAATTCATAATCCTTGTGAAAATTTGGCAAATCTCGTGATAATTTTGTATATTCATCAATTAATACTTCGAAATACACTGGCCAGTATATATCAGCGATATCAGGTCTTTTTTCGTTAATCCAAAAATTAAGTACTCGTTCATAAGCCTCACGTTGGTCCAGAATATCAAGTGTTGTTTTTCGATTCATAATGCTATTTGGACGTTGAAACCAATAGTACATATATTTATCTACCACAGCAAAACGCTTAGAACTTGCTTTTTTTATAAGCTGCGATACAGCAGGAATATCTTCTGTATGCTTTAAATCTGGAAACCTTATATTTTCAAATAGTGATCGATGATAGATGTTTATCCAAGTCGCGAATATAGAATGCCCTGGCTTTGAATAACAATAGTATATGTATTCATCCATATCAAATACTTGAATTTTATGTTCAACCTCTTTTGAATCATCAAAAAATTTTTTTATCCCCTTTTTATATTTACATTGCGCGGTAAGACAATCATTTTCCATAGCAGCAGTTAATAGTAATTTAACATATCTTTTTTCAATAAAATCATCACTGTCAATAAAACAAAGCCACTCGCCACGTGCAATATCAATTCCACTGTTTCTGGCCATACCCAAACCTTGATTTTTTTTATGAATTACAACAATGCGTTCATCTTTTTCTGCTAATTGGTCACAAATTGCCGGACAATTATCCGGCGATCCATCATCTACTAAAATAATCTCTAAATTACGATGAGTTTGTTCGCGTACGGAAGATACACATCGTATTAAATATTCTTCAACTTTATATACGGGTATAATTACGCTCACTAATGAATTGCAATGTTTCATAAAGCGATATTGACTCCTTTGTTATCACAGATCGCATAGCATACTGTTTCGCTAATAATGTAGTGATGGCGAATATATATTTTATACTTAGGATTTAATTTTTTTATTAATAATGGAATTTCAAATATATCATTATTTTTATGATAAACCGATACAGCCAACGTTGGCTCGTCTCTTGTTATTATTTTTTTCATACCCATTAATGCGGAATATTCAGCACCCTCAATATCCATTTTAATAAATGACGGATGATATTTATCAAATAAGCATTCATCCAAAGATACAGTTTTTATTTTATTCATTGTTTGTTCAGGAACAATTTTACTGCTCCCGTCATTTTTGCTTGAAAAGTAAAATTCATTCTCACCTTGATGTAATCCAAGATTGTATATTGTGCATCGTGCATAGTTGAGAGTTTGAATTTTTAATATTTGAAACATAACTTCATCTGGCTCAAATCCGATAATAAAATCGTATTGTCCACCAGTTCTATTTACAAAATCAATAATGGTATTACCATCGAAAACACCACAATCAATGTATACTTCATTTGTTTTTAAACTGATAATATCTTCTGGATAATATTGATTCGGTTCTCGCATAGCCTCAAGTTTACAATGATCCCCATAAAAATTTGATTGTATTTTTGCATTAAAAACATCAATTGATTTTTTATCAGATAAAATTTTTCGTGCTGAGTTAATTTTTTCTTCGTTCTCCGCAATTATTTGTTCTAACTTGGTTCTATTTGATACGCATTGTGATTGTTGATACAATGCATATGATACAGCATTACCAGAATCTTTGTCTAAAAATATAAGATTATTAAACCCTATGTTTTTAAGCTGGTAAGTTATCTTCAAACAATCTTTCATTGGCGTTATGATAATGTTTGTTTCATAGTCATATTTAATAAGATTTTCTGGACTAACAATTGGTATTTCAAATAATTTTTGATTCCATTTATTTTTATCATTATCAACTATGCAAATGATATTTTTCTTAAAGCCTTTTGTTATTAAATCAGATAATAAACGAAGTGCGTTAAGCCCTGCTCCAAAGATAATGCATGGCTTTTCTTTTATAATTGAATTAATATCTAGTTTATAAACAGATGGGTACATATACTAATCCTCCTATAAATCCCATACATTTTACCATAAATATAGAAAATTTCACACTCCACTACCACATTGTAAATTATATCCTATACCTTAATTACAACAAGCGTACATCCGTCTCCCAATGGCATTTTAGGCAAATATCTCCCCAGTTCAAATTCAAATTCATCAACTGCTTTTTTAACACCAGGTAGATCAGGCTCAAAGTAATCATGCAACAAAATAACACCTCCTTGACTCATTTTATTGTAAAAAAAACGGAGGGCAGCAAGCATCGGTGCATATAAATCCATATCTAAGTTAACAAGACAGAATGTATCATCAACGCCTTCAAATGTATCGGGGACAAATCCAGCTTTAATTATGCAATTTTTAGGATATAGCATTTTACTCATAACTAAGTCTATATTTGTATTTGATAAAAATCCTATTTCATTAAAAATACTATTATTAAAATTTTTGTTATTAAGTTTTCTATCGGCCTCAATATCTCTCAAATCAAAGCCTCTAAAAGTATCAAATAAATACAATTTTTTATTGCTAAAACATTCGTTTAATATTTTTGCTCTTTCACCTTGATATACACCGCATTCAGCAATATTTCCAGAGATATTTTGTTCTAAATGAAAATCGGCAAAATCTTTGAAAAATTCATTTCTTGAATGAGTGAGGTACCAAATAGAATCTACCCCATCGTTATGAGGTGGATAAACGATAACAATTTTGTGTTCAGCGACACCTAAATCCAATAATTGTTTATGCACTGCTCTTCGGCCTTCTTCAGATTGAATTGCTATTTCTACTCTATCAAATTCACACTTCAAACCTTCATTAGGCAGATAAATTGGTATACCGCGTCTAGACTTATTACTATAACAAACATTATTATCACAAAAATTCAAAATCGTAACGCTTTTTTTATTCCGATGTAAATATTTTGCGTAACCCTCGCCAAAGGCTCCAGCCCCAAAAATAACTATTTTCACGCCACTAAATATAGAAACTCAAGCAACTAATGCTAATGGGTCAAACTTTCACTCTCCAATACCCACCCTTATCTGCTCCAACACGCTCAATTAAGCCTTTGGATTTGAGTTTTGAAAGGTTTACTCTAATTTTTCTCTCAGAGATTTTTACAATAGCAGATAGTTCTGGTATTGTAACACGCTGATTCTGTTCTACGCTTTTTAAAATAGCTAATTGGTTATTGGTTATTTTTTCAGGGACCTTTTCAGGGACCTTTTCAGGGACCTTTTCAGGGACCTTTTCTGTGTTGTTTTTTAAAATTTTTTTTGTGCTTTTATCTAACATAAAAGTTACTTTTGTTTTATCTATAGCCGTTTCGAATAAAACTTTTTCGTTAGAAAATTCTTCCCATAATAATATTTTATCAATGCCATAACCGGCTGTTTCGCACAATTTTGCACAACGGAATAGTTTTGCTAAAACAGGATTTCTCGGCAAAGAAACGTCTTCTTTCATAAGTTCTTTAATAGGTCTTGGCAAAGAACCAGGATTTTCAAATTCAATTCGGTTGGTAAAAACTCTTATTCTCGGCTTCATAGGGCTAAAATAATCGCTGTGTATTAGTAAATTAACAAGCCCCTCTCTTAAAGCATTGGTCTGTTTATTATCCTCTTTCCCAATGCCCATGTGTCCTATATGCAAAGGATTATTTGCATAGATTTGTAACCTTTGAAATAGAGCAAAATAATATTCCCATAGATTTTCTTGTTCCTGAATACGAAATGTGTATCTTAATTCGGCATTGGAATAATCTATTCCTGGTATTTCTAAATAATCAATTCTAAAATCAGGAAATCTATCTTGAATTTCCTCATTCTTTCCCAAAAATAATAAACCTCCATAAGTTAGCTTTCCTCCTTTTGTAATTTGCAATTTTTGGTTAAATTCTTTATCGCTTAATGAATTGTATTTAAGTTCGGGAACTATTCGTTTTAAATAATCTCGAAAACTTTTGTAAGAACTTTTGTTTAATGATTTCAGAGTAGTGCCTTCAACAACTTTGCCAGACATTGAACCAAAAGCTTGGTCCCTGTATAAAGAGTTTATTTCTTGTTCAGATGCATGTTGGTCTCCGCTGGCTGCTCTGATAAATGTATTTTGTAATGAATTGAAATATACAGGTTTCTTTTCGGCAGAAGGTATATAAAATGCAATTACCACTTTATTCTCAATCTTATATTTTTTGCATATTGGCGAAATCACAATGTTAAATTTATTTTTTGAACGTAACACATTCACAAAATCTTGTTCTATTTTATCTGCCTTTTCAATTCCAGTAATTTCAAAATTTTTCTTACGTTGAGCCACTCCCAAAACAATCCAACCGCCAGCCGAATTTGCAAATGCAGAAACCGTTTCCCAAATGTTTTTGGGAAGTTCGGAACGAGCTTCCTTGACCTCAAAGTCGTCCCATTCAATATCTTGCAACTTTTGCAATAGTTCGGTTTTGTTCACGAAATGAATATAGTAAATAACCCTCCAATACCCACCCTTATCTGCGCCAACACCTCAATTAAGCCTATATTTTCCTCAACGCCGTAATGCCCTGCACCCCAAATGTAAGTTGGTTTCATTGCTTTAATATAGCAATTTAAATAACCCTCCAATACCCACCCATTACCTCTTTTTTGCCCATTGCTAATGGACATTATTAACCATTACTAATGGACAGATTTTTCTATATTTTCCATTATGATACAACAAGAAACCATTCGCCATGTTATAGAAATTCAAAAAGGCAAACTACAAGCTGGTTCAGAGAGCTTAAAAAGAGAATTGCTTCCCGCATTGCCTAATTTGACCTCCCACGCCTTGATAATTTCGGGCATCCGACGTTGTGGCAAAAGCACATTGCTTTTGCAAATGTTAAAGCAAAAACACAAAAACTCCTTGTATTTGAACTTTGAGGACCCTCGGTTGTTTGGTTTTGAATTGACAGATTTTCAATTGTTGGATACCATAATATTGAAAATGAACGTTGAAAATTTGTTTTTCGATGAAATTCAAATTATAAACGGATGGGAACGGTATGTTCGCCAAAAACTTGATGAAGGTTACAGAGTTGTAATAACTGGCTCAAATGCTTCTATGCTCAGTAGAGAACTGGGAACGAAGCTCACTGGGCGGCATATCTCAAAAGAATTATTCCCATTTTCATACTCAGAATTTCTATTGTTCAATATGTTTAAGGCAAGCGCAGGCTCGTGGCAAAAATACACAGAAATAGGTGGATTTCCTGAAGTTGTGAAAACAGGTAATTCTGATATTTTAGCAGCATTGTTTTCTGACATACTCAATAGAGATATAGCTGTTCGGCATGGAATAAGAGATGTTCTTTCTTTGAAACGGCTTTCTGCTTACTTGGTTTCCAATGCCGGAAGTTTAGTTTCGGCAAGAAAATTATTGCAGCCTCTGGGAATTCAGAGTTCAACCACAATTTTGGAATATTTCTCTTTTTTGGAAGATTGCTATCTGATAAATTTTATGCCTAAATTCAGTTATTCATCAAAGGCGCAGGCAATAAATCCTAAAAAAATATTCGTTATAGACCCAGGCATTTTATCGGTTGCCTCGCAATCATTTTCTCCCAACAAAGGGCATTTGCTTGAAAATCTAGTTTATTGGCATTTCAGGCGGCAAGGAAAGGATTTATTTTATTTTCAGGAAAATCAAGGGGAATGCGATTTTGTTGTTTTCAAAAACAGCAAGTTTGAATTGGCAGTTCAGGTGTGTTTCGAACTTAGTCCAGAAAATTCAGCACGAGAAAAAAGGGGGTTGAATGAAGCTTTGAATTTTTTTGGCAGCGATAAAGGCATTATTCTTACCTTTAATCAAAAAGATGTTTATATTCGCAATGGAAAAAAAATTGAGATTAAACCGGTGTGGGAATTTGTCTGCACCAACACGCTCAATTAAGCCTTTGGATTCTAATTCTCATTATACAATTCATAAACATAATTGGAAATTTCTGTTTATTGTGATGATGGATAGTTTCATATCAAATCCTCTGACTCAGCATCTCAACTCTCTTTTTAAGTGAAAATAGCAACTTATCTATTCTCATTTTATCCATATATTTTGAAGGCTTGTAAATTTCTCTGAATTCATCGTCAATATCTTTCAAATCGTTAAAATTTATCCAGTCAAAAGAATTCACAAGTTTAATCTGCTCTGAAAAATAGGTTTTAAAAGGCTTGCATTTAATATCCTCGTCATAACGGATATTATGCGTAAATTCATTATGCCACATAGAAGTTCCACAATCAAAAATAGGCGATGCTCCAAGCCACTCAAGCGTATTGGCACTCCGAATTGCTCCAAAATTGCCAAAGTGCCTATCGGTATTTGCTATTAAAAAATCTATGACAAGTATTTTATCCACATATTCTCGCATATTTGGAATACCAAGGGTTTCGCAAGTATTTAAAAAATGTTCATAAATTGAAATATGATTTTGCCGTTTTTTGCCTGCGGAAAAAATATGCCAAGCATTTACTAGTTCCGTTTCAGTAGTTATAAAATTTTCACATAAACTCATCGGGAAATCGTCTATTTCAGTAAGCGTGTAATTCACATGGGGAATATTAAGCCTACGCATTAGCATACTAGCTAAAACTTCGTTTAGCGGTTCTTGTTGGGCAGGATTGCTACCGCCTTTTAACAACATTCTTTTTTTGTCTATGATAACCCATTTCTTTTTTTGCCATCCATCGGATGTATTGTCTGGAGAAAACAAGTCTATCTCAGCGTTTTGCGTTTTGCCAAACAGTGCATTTCCAACATCTTCTGAAAAGGTATTCTCAAAAAAATTAATTCGTTCCCATTCAAGAGGTTTTTGCGGATTGTTTATCCAATATTGGTCGCTAAGTCCTAGTCCCAAACATTTTTCGAGAAGCGTTCTAGTGGAAGATACATTCATAGATTCCAAAGCCTCCCTTATTCCGCTTCGGCTTGCAGGTATAGAACGCCCAAGCCACCAGTCATTAAGTGATTTCCTTGAAATAACTCCATCTTTTACTTCAATACCAATAGGAATATGTTCAATGTTATGAAGCTTTGGAATGCTCAATATATTCGCCGTTTCCGAGTCTATTTCAACATCGGCAACGGGAACTTTTTTGTGCATTATGGTATAGAGCATAGATGGTAATATAGGAAATCACATTTTCACTCTCCAATAGCCACCCTTATCCGCCCCAACATGCTCAATTAAGCCTTTGGATTTGAGCTTTTCTAAAAGTAAATTCACAAATTCCCAGCAGGTTGCAAACTGCCGCTTTGTTCTCTCTTTTTCTCCGCCATTTTCCACACAATTCCAAACTGCTCCGAGTGTTCTATTTCCCTGTCCGTAATGCGTGGATTGAATTTTTCCCCATTTTCTGAACGTTCAAGATTATATTTTGCATCATAATAATTGGGCATAAGTTTTGCGGCTTCGGCAAAATATGGCTTTGCGGCATCTATGCTTTGTTGCTGCAACACACAGCAACCTATATTGTTCGCAAATTCCGCACGGTAAGGCATTTGCTCTTGCCCTAAACGGAGATATTTTTCCGCACTATCAAAATTTCCTTGATAGCGATAATATCCCGTACCCAAATAAAATGCCGCCCAAGGATTTTGATGTTTGTTTAATGAGTCTGTAAAAAGTTTATTAGCCTTATCAGTATTGCCAAGACGATAATACAATTTGCCTAAAACAATTTCTTTCTCATTTTCGCTGTAATTCGTGTGCTTAACTATATCCTCTAATTTTTCAAGGCTATAGCGAGAATATATCCTTTGGTTATCCTGCTCTACCCGCTCACGGTCGCCAGAATAATTGTCCTCATGCACTCGGTAACGCAAAAGCGGTTTATCTATGTGTTTGAAAGTTGCACCGGCATCTATCAGGTCAAACATATAGGCGTGATCGCAGCAAACAGGCGTTTCAAGTGAATAGCGTAGCTTGTGTTTTTCAATAAAATCACGTTTCACCAATACATTCATACCTAAATTGGAAATGCCGTAACCTATCATCATAACCGCGAGCAAATCATTGTTGCGATGATAGTAATCTTCGTGCCCGCGTATTCGCACCGTATTTAATTGCTCATCAACAAATTCTATATCGTTATACACGCAATCCACATCGGCAAATTTCTCAATCATGCGAACCTGCTCGTATAATTTTTCGCGGTAATAAATATCATCGTGATGGATAAAGGTAATGTATTTGCCATTTACATAACTGTCCAGAGCCTCATTGTAGCCATTTACAGACCCTTTTGATTTCTGGCGAAAATATTTGATTCGCTCATCTTTATACGAAGCAACTATATTCGGAGTATTGTCGTCTGAGGCATCTACAACCACAAGTTCAAAATGTGGGTAAGTTTGCGCAAGCACACTATCAATCGCAGCGCGGATATAGTTTTCGCCGTTGCGAACAGGAAGGATTACTGAGACTAAACTATTCATATTAATATAACTCCAATTTTTTCAAAAAGGGTAAGTCACTGTTGTTAAAACCATTTGTTTGAACGGAAATAGGAATCCGTTCTTTTTTACATTTTAAAGCTAAAAAATTTATATCATTTTTTTCACGGTCGCTTAATATCATTCGGCGGCGGACATCATGAGCTATAATAATTTTTCCAGGATTAACTTCTGAAATAATATCTATAAATCCATTGATGTTTTCATCGTCGTCATTTATTCCATCGAATAAAATATATTTCAAATGAATCATAGAGCCATTACTCGCGGAAGCGTATCTAAGTAAATTCTGTTTAACTTTTTCAAACAAATTTACGCCTTTTAATTTTGAAAAAGTCAACTCCGTTCCAGCATCCAACGATACTTCAAGCATTGTTTTTCTTTGCTTAATTAAATCAAGCAGATTCTCTGAAAATACAGAGCAATTCGTACCGATTCTGACACTCCAATCGTTTCTACGAAATACATTTATTATTTTATCCCTATCCTCTGAAACAAGCAATTCACCGCCATAATAGTCTATTTTGGTTACCATTAAATGAGTTTCTATAAAATTTAAAACATCTAGTATAGATATATCTATTCCATTTATTTTACCGTTATGCTCTCCATAAACGCAATAATTACATCGGAAATTACATCTCGTTGCGCCACGTAATCCAGAACCGAATCGTACGAGATCAATTTTTGAGGTTGGAGGCCCAACTCCCTCTTTAAGAAGAGCACAGCCATCACAACGAGTTTTTTCACCGACTGAGAGTTTATAATTCAAATTTTCACATAACTCATAATATGCCTTAATACTATCTTCAATATTAGCGGTAAACGGTATTGTCGTACGATTTGGTTCGCAGCAAATGGATAAAGAACTCCCATCAATAAACAAATATGTTCCTATTCTAGGACAAAACATATTATATTCCACCCGTCAAACTTTGGCTTTCCATAATAACCCGATCCATATTCCAATATTCAAAATTCCCAAACCTGCCATTTAAATACACACCTTGATTGTTGAAATACTCACGAATAGATTTCATATTTTCTCTGTGCTGCAAATCGTATATAACATAAGCATAAGGGAATCGCTTCAACGTAAAAACCTGCACTTCGCTCTTTTCATGCACAAAACCTATTTTGAATAATCCATCTATAAATTTCTCCTGCAATTCCTCATCAGAAAGAGTAGCATTTTTGTCTTCATCACGGTAGGTATATTCCATCATATAAGAGGCTGTGCCATCTTTATGATAATTTTCCCCAAGAAAGTCCACTTTGCTTACGCGATGAAAAATTACATCTTTGTCTGCGACCATAAATGCAAAATTATCACCAGCTCTATCCACAGAAACCGTTGCCATTGCTATAATAATATTGTTATGCCGCAAACCGCGCCCGCATTTTGCCACTCGCTCATCAATGCCATCATAAATTTCAGTTAAAACATTCACTGGAATGCAAGACACCAGCAAATCGCCTTTGAATTCCGCATTTGCCGCCTTAATATGCCAGCCATTATTTGATTTTTGCACCGAACTTACTTTGTGCGATGTATGAATTTTGACTTTTTCATTTAATTTATCTACAAATGCTTTTATAAACGCCGCCGTGCCGCCTGTTTTTGGATAGGAAAAATACAACTGATGGGTGTATCCATCTACAGTTTCACCAGCCGCGCTTCGCAATATATCCTCATCTGGTGGACGAGGTATGCGTTCTACCATTTGCGTATCCATATATGCTGGATTAAATTTCCATATTTTTTCATTGTACGGACAAAGATACAAATTCGCAATGCCTTCGCCAAAAGTTTTCAGAAAAAATTGAAGCATATTATCGGCAGGATAATCTCTATACGGATTATGCAAAAAAGCATCTACGCATTTTGAGCGTTCTTCATCGCTAAGTTTAGATAAATCATTTTCAAAAGGATATTGTATAAAATACCCTTTATGAAGTATTCTGTTGGAACGCCGCAATTCATGCTTGTTATCTCCTAGCAAAGCCAGCATAAAATTCAGAGTTTCCTTGTCTTTTGAAAAAAAGATATGCGGACCTATGTCAACAGTGATTCCATTATGCTGAAAACTGCGGCACAAACCACCTGGCTCATTTTCTTTTTCCAATATATCTATAGAGGCAATGCCTGTTTTTTCTTGCAAAAAGTAAGCGAGCGATATTCCAGCAAGCCCACCGCCTAATATAATAATTCTCTTTCCTCTGCTTCTCACATCTTTTTCCACAGCAGCAAAACGCTCAGGGGTTCCCATATCTTTAACATATTCCCGGGAATTATAGGCAAATACCTTGCCTTCTGGTATCACTTTCAAAATCAAATCATGGTCTAAATCACGTTTTGTAGCTTCGCCAACAGGAAGCGCATCGCCGCTGAATATGTATAATCCAGCATTGGCAAGGTTTGGCAGATTTTCGCCGCGTTGTTTGTCATTCTTGGACTTCCATACGGTCACACGGCTTTCCGCATCGGTCACAAGAATGTCGCTATCTTGCGGGTGGCTGTTTGGGTGCGCAAACAATGTGATGGCAGCTTGTTTTTCTCTGTGAAAACGGATAAATTTTTCTATATCTATGTCAAAATACACATCGCCCAAGAGTATGAGCGTATCTTCCTGCGGCAACAACGCCAAAGCGCCGCCCGTGCCTAGAGGTTCGTTTTCCACAATGTAATCTATATGCACGCCAAAAGCCTTGCCATCGCCAAAATGATTGCGGATGACATCGGCTTTATAACCCACAGTCAATGTGATTTGATTAATGCCTTGCGAAGCCAAGGCTTCAATATGATGCTGAAGCAAAGGTTTGCCGGCAATGGGAAACATTGGTTTGGGCAAGTCAGGGTAAATTGTTCCTATGCGCGTTCCCTTGCCGCCCGCCAAAATAGCCGCCCTCACAATGCCGCCCTCGCCGCCAATCGCACCGCTTCATCGGAGGCGTGTTTGGCTTTCCATCCGGCTTTATGTATTTTTGATAAATCGTATTGAAACTTTGGCACATCTCCTGGCCAGCCAACGGAGCCGCCTGTGAATTTGTATTCCACTTCTTTCAATGCCATTTCCTCGCATACAATATCTGCAATTTTTTTCACCGTGGTAGCGCTTTCCACGCCAGCATTATATATATTCATGCCTGTTTCAAAAGGCAAAAAAAGCATAGCCTCAATCAAATCAGCCACGTAAATGTATGGTTTCTCCTGTTTTCCATCTCCGAGTATTTCAAGCTCTTTGGGATTTTTGCGCAATTTTTTGATAAAATCATATATTGCGCCATGAGTAAGCCTTGGACCAACAACATTGGGAAAGCGAATTATGTTCACTTTCATAGCATTCATAGCCGCAAAAGCCGAAATCATAGCCTCAGAAGCAAGTTTTGCGCCGCCGTAATAGGAAATGGGCCGTAAATCGCCAGCAGTTTCTTGCAATCTTTCACGCTTGTCGCCATACACGGCAGAGGTTGAGGCAAACAGCAATTCTTTCACATTGTGTTTATGTATAGCATTTAGAATGCAGATTGTTGTTTCAAGCGTATCTTTAATATCAATGGAGGGATTTTTTCCTCCCTTTTGAATATCCGAATTGGCGGCAAGGTGATATACACGCTCAAATTTGTGAAGCGCAAATACTTCGTCTAATTTTTCTACCTCGCAAATATCCTGTTTATAAAAGGCAAAACGTGGATTTTCAAAATGATGCTTTATCATGCTTTCACTGCCAAGGCATAAATTATCCACGCAAACAACTGTATGCCCTGCTTCAAGCAAAGCATCGGTTAAATGGCTGCCTATAAATCCCGCGCCGCCAGCGATTAAAATATTCACCTCAATATCCTTTGGGCTTATCGCCCACATATATTATTGTTGAACCGTTATAGCTAAATTCAAATTTCATATACCGCAAATATGCAAGCGCATTCTTCACGGCATTATGGCGATGTTCCGGCACGTAGAACAGCAAAAAGCCACCCCCGCCCGCCCCCAATAGCTTGCCGCCAGTCGCTCCGGCTGCCATAGCTTTTTCATAAGCCTCGTCAATCAGCGAAGTGCTTATGCCGCCCGCAAGTTTCCTCTTTTGCTCCCAGTTGGCATTGAGCAGAGGTCCCATTGCATCAATATTGTCGTTTATCAGTTCTTTGTGCAGTTCACTAGTATATTGGCAAATTTTAAGCTGAGCCTGCTCTTTGTCGCTGTCTGCAACAACATTTTTTCCCTGCTCAGAAAGAATGGCTGAGGCAGAGCGCAGGTCCCCTGTATAGAACATCAGCAGGTTGTTCTCCAATCTGCTCATCGCCTCGTTAGACATAATAACAGGTTCAACATCCACATGGCCGTTCTTCTTAAATCTATAAATATGCAAACCGCCATAAGCCGCCGCATATTGGTCCTGCTTGCCTATAGGCTCGCCCAAAAGATTGATTTCCGTGTGGCAGGCTTCTGCTGCGAGTTTGCCCGGAGAAACATATTTCCCCGTATATGCATATAGCGTGTGGAGCAAGCACACGGTGAAGGAACTGGACGAGCCAAGCCCTGTTCCTGCCGGAACATCAGCCGTTGAAGTGATCTCTACTCCGTTAATTCTAAATTGTTCAAGCAAAACGCGAAAAATGGGGTGCTCAAGTTGAGAAGGCTCGCTCACAATTTCATTCCGTGAATATTTGCAAACCAATTTATCTGGATGAAAATACGGGTGTATGGACAGGTACATATATCTAGACAACCCGGCAGAGAGAACCGAACCACCGTGTTTTTCGTAAAACACGGGCAAATCCGAGCCGCCGCCGCAAAAACTCACTCGCATAGGTGTTCTCACAATTATCATGCACATCCCTCCTTCAAATGATCTTTGCCGCAAAGTTCCTTGTAAAAAATCGCCATCATCAAATGGTCAAAAACCATGTGGATATCTTCTGTCACCTGCATACTCATAATCGGCACATGAACGGGAATGTCCACAAGTTTTCTCAATTTGCCGCCATCATAGCCTGTTAATCCGGCTGTGGAAATTCCTTCTTTTTTTGCCAGTTCAATTGCATTCAAAACATTGAGAGAATTGCCGCTTCCAGAGATTCCTATCACAAGGTCGCCCGGTTTCATTTTGCCACGCAACTGAAATTCAAACACGGCATCATAGCCTATGTCATTGGCTATTGCCATAACTGTTGCGATGTTATCGTTCAAGCATACAAATCTGAATTTCTGTTCTATATATTCAGAAATGCCTTTGTTGAAATCGTTCACAAAATGCGAAGCCGTTGCCGCGCTGCCCCCATTGCCCATTATATAAATTGTGGCATTTTTTTGCCTTGAATTCTCAATTGCATTCATTAAGGCATTTATTTCCATTGCGTCTATTTGCCGCAATACGGAAATTTCCAATTCTATATATTTTTTTATGCCGTCTACGTAATCCATTTTCTCTCCTATAAAGCCCATTTTATCACGGTTTTAAAATCATTGAGCACATCCTGGTCAAAAGCACGATAAATGTCATCTTCTGTTTTTACTTCTATTATTTCCGATACAAGTATGCGTAAATATTTTTTGCACAATTCATTTTCCTGAATCAGCTTCACTGCTTCATGAAAGTCTGCTTCATCGCTACGGCTGTTTCCTATAATGAGGAGACCTTTTTCCAAAATCTTTCGAGTGTTTATAAGTACCGCCTCTTCATTTACGCCTAAAAGGCTAATTGTGCCTTGCGGCGAGATAAGTTTTAATATTTGCCGTATCGCTATTTCGCTTCCTGTGCCACCTACGCATTCAAAAGCATGGTTAATGCTCAAGTCTGGCGGAACATTATCTATGTAAATTGTTTTGGTTACAAAGGAGAATTTACGGGATTTTCGCACCGTTTTGCCGAATGAGTATATTTTTGCATCGGGATATTTGCAACGCAAAGCGAGGCTCATAACAAACCCCATGCTGCCATCGCCCCATACCCCAAAGGTATTGGAATTTGTTTGCCGGGTAGATTCAAATACGGAAATTGCGCTTAAAGCTACGCTTAAAATTTCGCTGAACACATAAACTACAGAATCATTTTTCACAGGAATCACTCTGCTGCACGGAAGAGCAAACATATCTCGCATAAAACCGTCATTGCCGCTAGATGCAAATTTGCTGTTAATTCTATAATTGGCTTTTTCTTTTCCCTCTGCCGCCTCTAGCGGCATTAGAACAACTTTTCTGCCTTTCTCAAGTTGCCCGCTGTAATCGCAAAGAACTATTCCCGTGGCTTCATGTATAAGGGCCATTGGAAGTTTTTCACGCATAATTTCCTTTTTTCGCTTGCCGAGATAATATCGTTGGTCGGCAGCGCAAATTGACATATAGCTGGGTTTCACAAGCACAGAGTCACTGGAGCATTTTATTTCGCGCTGCTTCATCTCAATACGCTTGGCATCCATAAGTCTGTAAACTCTGCCTATCATTGGCTACGTTCCTTTAAAAGTGCTTCTGCTACTTCTAAGTCATAAGGGTTAATGATTTTCATATTGAAATATTCTCCTCGCACAAGTCTCATTTCGTAATTTTCCTTGAGCCAAAGGCGTGGCAATTCGCTTTCATTGTGCAAAAGCACTCCCGAATTTTCGATTTTTCTCAAAAGTTCTTTTAGTTTTGCAAGCGAATAAGATTGCGGAGTTTGTTCTGCATATACATATTGATGGTTTGGAATTTCATCTAGGAGAGTACCGTCTTTTGAAACGAGTATTGCATCATTTGTGACCATAGCGGTATTGGCAGCTCCGTATTTTTTCACGGTTTCAATATGTTCGTCTATTAGCCTTTGTGTTAGAAAGGGGCGAATGGCATCATGGGCTATTAATATATCGTTTTCTTTAATTTGCCACATTTCATCTATATAATCAACTGAAGCACCGATGGATTCCGTTTTGTTCAAACCGCCAGGTATAACTACGTATTCTTTGCCCATAAAATTATATTGCGAGAGCATATCTTCTGCGTAAAGTTTCCATTCTTCGGGTACTATAACCAAAATCCTTTCAATTCTCTGGTTTACTATAAATTGCTCCAGTGTATGGATGAGTATTGGTTTTTCGCCAAGTGGCAAAAATTGCTTTGGCATATCTTGCCTGTGCATTCGTTCTCCAGTTCCTGCGGCCAATATTCCAGCGTATATCATTTGCTCTCCCTTATCATATATTCTGCAAGCGGTAAATCGCTTGGATATGTGATTTTTAGATTGTGTTCGGTAGTAAAATTCTTTTTTATTTTAGCATTGAGCGGTATTTGCTGGACAATAGCAGTTGTGGGTGAATTTGCAGAAAAATTATTATACAGCATATCAAAACGAAATGCTTCTGGTTTTTGTATCAAATAGTATGGAGAACGGTCAACAAACTGTTTGGCATCGCAACCAAGGCTATCTGTTATGCGCTTTGCTGTGATAACTGCATCAAAATCATCCAGCAAGTCAAAGTATTCATCTACGGTTTTTGAGGCAATGAAAGGGCGAGCTGCATCTGCAAACAAAACTTTTTTGCAGTTTGGGTAATTGGATTTTATATGGTCCAATCCATTTTTTACCGAAGCATTATGTGTATCCCCACCCACAGTGCATTCTGTTCCATAAGCAGCAGAAAGCCTTTCCATATCTTTTTCGGCAGATACAATGAGAGTTTTATTGCTTTGCGAAGATTGTTTGAGTGAATTTGCTACATATCCTATAATTTCTTTGCCACAAAGCATACTGTATTGCTTTGGCAGGTCATTTCCAAATCTCGTGCCAGTTCCACCAGATAAAATTACCGATACGTTCATTTTACATGCTCCCAAATCTTTTTGCCAGAATTCGTGGTTTCTGTAGAGGTTTTGAGTCCGTTTTCCAGATTGTCATAACCATATAATCTGTAAAGCAGCCAAGGATCTATTTTATGATCAAATTTAATAAAATTTAATTCAGCAGTATTTGTATTATACTCAACAATGCCGTTGTTCAATGTTGAAGCATATATGGTATTTCCGCTTGCAAAAATTAAATTATAATACCAATCTAATTTTTTATCCTCAAAATGCTCAATAAGTTCTGGCAGTTCTGTGATTTCATTTGTGTTTATGTTTATTTTGTATGCGTTGTTTGCACAAACAGGAAGCAACCATACATATCCATTTAAATATTGAATTAGAAAATTTGCTCTTATACCTTCTCCTCGAGAAAAAGAGGAAATTCTAATTTTTGAAATTTCATTTGATTGTCTATTCCATTTAGTAATGTAACCTTCGTAACACGAAGCAATATAATAATTTTGTCCATCAAAACAAATGCCGTAGTATTGCTCTAACTTTTCTCCTATGCCTCTGATTTCATAGCTACCTATTTCCATATTGAAAAACATAATGGCATTTGCTCCATGAATAACCAAGGCTATTTCCTTGCCAACAACGCAAAAACCAAAAAATTTCCTATCATTCAACATTTTATGCTGCAATTTAGATACTTCATTTATCCACTTCGAATAAATACTTATTTCTTTTGTATAGGTATCAAATTTTATTATGGATGGGAAATCATGGGGAATGAAATAAATAAAATTTTCGAAATTTATAGTGCCATTGAAATTTATATCATATTTATAATCATCCTTGAAATCTATTTGTTCAATTTTTCTTGTAATTGTGTCAAAAATGAATATTTTACTATTTTTATAGTGCGGTGCAAAATATAGTTTGTTGTTATTTTTTGCAATGTTCAAACACGCCAACAACATTTCAGAAATTGTTCCCATGAATTCTGTTTCCTTGCTTTGCTTGTTATGCCTAAAAAGCATATTGTAGATATTTATAAACCATATATAATTTCCATCATCATAAAGACCCGCAAATTGCAGTTGCTCCATTTCAAACGCCTGCCCCACAACCGGTTTCCCAGCCACTTCAAACAATTTTGTAACGCTGCTTGCATCACCATAATATATATCACTCAGAGCAATAGCACGGTTTAAATCAGTCGTGTCATCGTAAATCCCATATCCACCAGCTTTATATTCATTCACAATTTCTGCATATTCCTGATCAAGCCAAGGTCTCATGCTTTTAATTGTTCCATCCAATAACGGATGTGGGCGCCACAGCAAAACATAATCTTTTTGGCTTTTGAAAAATTCAAACACGCTTTTGACTTTGTTAAAATATTTATCCGAAGGTTTGCCGTCTTCTACCGTGTTTTCCAGCAAGGAGCCTATGCTTAAATTATAAAATACAACTTTTTTATTATTTATCAATTTCTCCCATTCAGGCGGAATTTCATAATCTTCTTTTTTTGCGGTGATTGCCTTGTCTAATTTAGGGCTGCCGAGTGCCAGAAATTTGCTTCCTATTTGGTCAAATCTCTCTAAAACACGATTTTTTTTGGCAAATTCCTTGTATGTGCTAACATAAATTTTACGTTCTTCTTCTGTTTGCACAATCACCTTATGGGCAAAAAGACAACCCGGCATAGTGCAAAAATGCTCTTGAACACTGATTCCATCGCCAACAAAGTAAGGTACATATACTAAACAATCAGTTAAATTCCTCAACCTCTCGCTGTAAAAATCTGGGTGTACGCTTGTCACAATATTATAGCCATCATAAGGATTATGGATGAATATGATGTCTGGGTGCCTTTCCTCTATGTTGTATTTTTGGAAGTCAATCAACTGGATGTTTTTTGGATAGTTGATTTCCCAGTGTTGTTCCGTAAATTTCCCGTCTTTTTTATCGTAATAGGGAATTGGCATAACAAAAACGTCCCAATTTGGCTCGTCTTTGGCGGCTAGGTAAATGCTTTCCAAACTGTCCCACATAGAAGCTTTGTATGGCAAAAAAAGTGCTTCTCGTTTTGCTTTTACCTCTGAATCAAATGTTGATTTGAGTTTTTTTGCATATTCAATGATATCAAGTTTGTTCTCTTTCAAAGAAGTTTCTATTATTTGCAATAATTCCATGCTATTTGGAGCATTTTCTGATTCCAAATTTTCCCTAATGCACTGGCAGGCGACAAGAATATCTTGGATTTGTTCGGAAGGATTTTCCAATTTTGGCAATGAATCCGCCATTTTGCCCATTGTGTCGAGCAAGGAGAGTAGTTGTTGTTTATAGGATTTAATCAAATTTACAACCCACTCAAAATATAACTCGGGCTAACACCAAGTTCATAAATATCGTCTCTAAACTCTTCTTCCTTCACGTTCCTGCCAAGCACAAGCGCAGAATCTATGCCAGCTATGCTTGCTCCGGCAATGTCTGTTCCAAGGGTATCGCCTATCATAATAACGCTGTCTGTGCTGGGTATTAAACTGCGAAGGGCAATTTGGAAAATTAGGGGGAAGGGCTTTCCGCAAAATAAAAGCTGGCAATTGGTTTTTTCTTTTAGCATATTCGCTATATGACCCGTGACAGGGATTTTCTCGCCGCTGGGGCTAGGGGCATAGACATCTGGGTTCAGCACCAAAATCCTTGCATCTTTTTCTGACAAAATCTCTATTGCCTTGTTCAATTCGTCCCCAGTTGGATGTATGCCGCTTAAAACCACGGTTGGCTCGGATGGATTTTGCACGGCTTCAATTTTTGCATCTTCCAAAAATTGCATTCCGCTTGGACCCCCCAAATAGTAAACCTCTTTTATTCCAACTTCCTCATTCAATACCTTTAGCAAACTGCCAGAGGATATAATCTCGTGTTTGTCAAAATCCAGCCCCATTAAATGCAAATCGTTTTGGATTTGCTCAATAGACCTAGAGGCGGCATTGGTTAAAAGCCTTATGTTCTTATTGGCTTTTCTGAGTTGCGCCATACCCTCCAAAACACCAGGATAAACGAATGTTTCGCTGTAAAGCGTTCCCCAGCCGTCCAGCAGAAAAGAGCCGTACTTTAGCAGGGTCTCAAACTCCACTTTCCAAGGGTCGCCCTTTGACTTTTGCAAGTTAGGCGCAGCAGTTTTTAAATAACTCTTATAAATGGCCAATTCTACAGGTAGCATAGGGGTAATTTAGTAAATGTGAATTTACTCGCTAGGCTAGTAGGGAATGGCTAGTGGCTAGTGGTAAAACCATAAAACTAGTATTTCTGAGACGACCACTCCCTACTAACTACTCCCAAACATTTCGCTAATCAGTACTTACCCTATCAATACTGCACAATAAGCACTTTGTTTTTTTCATAAGGCAAGATTCTGTAATATAAAATTCCAGGAGCTGGAATTTTTTCTGGCTGCCAAGTCAATATGTCCCCAGCTTCCCCATCAATCCTTTTCAGCAAAGCACCGTTTGAAGAGCGAATTTCCACTCCGCTGGAGTTTTTTGGCAAAGTTCCAAAACTTACTTTTTTAAAGCGTTTTGGGTTCCAGGGGTTAGGGAATGCCACAAATTTTTTAGCCGTAGTCTCTGGATCAACATATTCTTTTTCAAGCAAGCGAGACAAAACCCAAATCAGGGAATCGCCATATTTCAAAGGAGATTTTCTGGCAAAAGCAGTGTTCGGTTCATCAACTGTTCTAATGAAATCAATTGTTCCTGGCTGCAAAACCGGAAGAATTCTTGTATTTAATTTCCAATTTGGCCATTTTTGCATATCATCCCAAAAAGGTTCATAAGGCGAAAATTCAGTTCTTTTTCCTGAATAAAAAACTTGCTTTGCATATTCGTGAAACAATTCCTCTGCATTTTTGTCGAAACCGTGCTTTTTTTGGAGCGAATCTACAAGCCTTGCTAGTTGCATTGCGAAATTGTCTTTAGGTTGTTTTGAAAAATTATTCCATATTGCGGAATCAAAGCGCGAATCAATTTTGGAATACAAAAATAAATAAAGCGCTACCCAGCCGTATTCTTGCGCACTACCGCGTTCTATGCTTTCCATTGGTTTCCCAGGATATCCAAAATTATATGAGAGATATCTTATATAATCATTTGCATCTGGCACGCCAATTTCTTCTACGCCTGCTGCGCTTGCCTCCATCCAAAAAGTGTTGTGAGTTTGCCAATTAAAATATGTGGACTGAAATGCATGGTAAAGTTCGTGAAAAACAGTCGCTTTTAAAATCAATTCCCATTTTGTAGAATAATTCTCGCCGATTGGTGATTTAAAAGGTTCTGTTGAAACATTGCCAAAGCAGTCTGCGCCGTATAAAAAATCATTTTCTATAGCAATTTCCGTTTCTTTGGGTTTATTTATATCGGCAGGAAATGTTAAGCCCATGGATTCAGAAAATTCGCCTTCCTCACCACGCAAAAGCCCTATATCTATGACTTCAATTGGATATAAGCCAGTGGGAACATTTTGACGATAGTGATAGGTTTTTCGCATACCGAGTATGTTTTTCATTCCAAGAGTATTTTTGTGCAGGTTATATGCTTGTTCCAAATAAGATGCCAAAGAGTCTATGTAAGCATTGGATTTAATTGCATGAGACTTGGTTTTTGTGTAGTAAATTATGAAATTCGCAGTTTGCCTGTACTCAACATCTCCATAAAGGTTTTCTGGAATGCATCCTGCTTTTGCAAGCATTCTTTTTTGGGGATTTTTAAGATTTTCCGCAAAACGCAAAGTCCCGCAACGCATATTTTCCAACCCAAAGCTCTGGGAAAAAAACAAAATAATGGAAATAAAAATTATGCGAAGCATTGTTGGAGACTGTGATTATTTGATTAATCCATGTTCTCTAAGCTGTCCCCTAAGTTCGGCATTTTCAACACGCAGTTGTTCTACTTTATTTTCAAGTTTCTCTATTTTGGAAATCAGCTTGGAATTTTCATCAACCTGAGCTTTATACAAACCCTGCCAAGATTCCATAGTTTTATTCATTGCGTCCAATTGAACCTGAATTGTTAGCACCTGATTGCTACGCCTACCAACAGTATAATTAAAAAATACAGCCAGCAAAGCTGCTATTCCAGCTAAACCACCGATTTGATTAAATAGTTCCATTTGAACCTCCGCAATATAAATATAGAAATTTCTATATTCCCTGCATTATATGAGCAATTTGGCAAAACGATGTATTTTTGCGTTTACGGCAATGCCTATTGTGGCGTTTCTTATGTGGTTTGGCGATTATACCCGCTGGGCTTTTGTTTTTGTTTTAAATGCCATCGCCTCTTATGAATGGGCTAAAATGGTTTCTGCCGCTTATTCGGGACCTGTCAAATTTATAAACGTGCTTTCGCCCATTTGCACGCTGGCTTTAACCTTGCCTTGGTTGGCGAGCGATAGTGCTTATTATATGCTTCCGGTTCTGGCTATTGTAATTTTGCTCTATATAACTGTAGCCTTTGCGCGGATAAATGTGGAAACTCTGTTTCCCTGGCTGGTGTTGCAGCTAGCGGCTCCCCTTTACATTGGGCTTTGGGGCGGAATGTGCCTTAAATTGTTTGAACTTGGACCGGGCATGGACAAGAGTGCCAAATTTTTGGTTGTGATGACAACCCTGTGGGCTTGCGATTCTGCCGCTTATTTTGCCGGAAGGTTTTTAGGCAAGCACAAACTTTCGCCGCAAATAAGCCCTAAAAAAACCTGGGAAGGCGCGATAGGAGGCACTCTTTTTGCGACTTTCTGGTTTTGGATTTGGACAAGAACCGGTTTTGGCTATACGGTATTTGACGTTTCCTTTGCTGAGACAGTAGGCCTCTCATTTGTAATATCGGCAGTTGGGCAGCTTGGAGACTTGCTCATATCCGCTTTAAAGCGGTGGTCTGGAATAAAAGACTCTGGAGAGCTTTTCCCTGGGCACGGCGGAGTGCTAGACAGGGCAGATAGCTTTTATTTGGCAGCACCAATAGCCACAATTTTACTATCTTACATATCAGTATAAACTACAAGAGGTTATTATGTCTCACAATTATTTGTTCACTTCCGAATCTGTGTCCCCAGGCCATCCAGACAAAGTGGCAGACCAGATTTCCGATGCAATTTTAGATGCAATGCTTGCACAAGACCCCAAAAGCAGGGTGGCTTGCGAAACCCTCGTTAGCACAGGCCTAGTTGTGGTAGCAGGTGAAATAACTTCAAAAGCAAATGTCGATTACCAAAAAGTGGTTAGAGATACCATTAAGGAAATTGGCTACACCGAAGCAGGAGTAGGTTTTGACGCAGACAGTTGCGCTGTTATGATAGCTCTGGACAAGCAAAGCCCAGATATTGCTCAGGGAGTTAATGCTGCCGCTGCCGAAGGCAAAGACACAGCCGAGCAAGGCGCAGGCGACCAAGGAATGATGTTTGGCTACGCTTCAGACGAAACCGAGGAGCTAATGCCTCTTCCCATATACCTAGCCCACAAGCTAATGGAAAACATTGTGAAATTAAGAGAGAATGGGGTGATAAAATGGCTGCGCCCAGATGCAAAAAGCCAGGTTACCGTTGAATACAACCAAAACCACGAGCCTGTGAGGGTAGATACCGTTGTGATTTCCACCCAGCACAAACCAGAAGTAGGTCACGCCAAAATAAAGAAAGAGATTATTGAAAAGCTGATCAAAAAAACAATACCAGCTAAACTGCTAGACAAAAAAACTCGCTACCTAATTAACCCAACTGGAAAATTCGTTGTTGGAGGTCCTCACGGCGATAGCGGCTTAACAGGGCGCAAAATCATAGTGGATACTTATGGCGGAATGGGCAGGCACGGCGGCGGAGCATTCAGCGGCAAAGACCCATCTAAGGTAGATAGGTCTGCGGCTTATGCAGCGCGTCATGTTGCAAAAAACATAGTTGCGGCAAAACTTGCAAAACGCTGCGAGGTTCAGGTTGCCTATGCCATCGGCTTCCCAGAACCCGTTTCTATAAATGTGAATACCTTTGGCACCGGCAAAATAGGCGACCATAAAATTGAAGCCTTGGTTCGCAAGCACTTTGAGCTAAAACCAGCAGGCATAATCAAATCTTTGGATTTGCTAAAGCCGGGCTACAAAACAACAGCCAAGCACGGGCATTTTGGTCACAAAGGCGGGCGTTTCACTTGGGAAAAAACAGATAAGGCAGAAGCTCTCAAAAAGGAGGTAAAACTATGAAAGCTAAAAAATCCTTTCTCGCATTGCTGCTTTTAGCGGCAACATCAATGTTCTTAGGCTGCGGCCAACATGTTGATCCTTATTTGCATGATGGTGTCAACTGGGATGGTTCAAACAGCGGAACCCTCGAATTGATCAACGGCTCAAACAAAGACATGGTGGTGTTTGTAGGGCAAGTTCCTTCGAAAAGCAGTATGCTAGGCGGAGTGAGAGCCGGTGCCACTGTAAAACACGACATTAGCAAGCATGTCAGCGATTTCGCTGTTGGCGGCTATGCCATTTTGCGCGGAGTTACTAAAGAAGAATACGATTTGAATGCTGATGACCCATCAAGGGCAAAAATAGAATTCAACGCAATGGTAACCTATCAAGGCGGCGTAATGTATCGCTATAATATAAACCCAAATTATATGGGCGATAACGGATTTAAAGTTACAAACAACTTCAGAATAGGCATAGAGCTTCGCAAAGATAGCCCCGATGGTGAAAAGGTTGCTTATTTGCCAGCAATGAAGCAAAATCAAATGGTTTACACTCAAAACACGGATTTGCTAACCTTGTTCCCCGTATATGTGTATTATAATAGGGAAACAGGAGAGGTCAGTACATTAAAAACTGGGTCTATGTTTGAAACTGTTTCAGCCGTTCCGCGGCCGCTTGGTCCAAACGCAAAAGATATTCAAAATTACTATTTCCCCAATGATGAAAAACTTACTTGGGAATCCATTGTGGGAAATTTGAAACACTCCAGAGCATACATAACGTTTACGAGCAATATTAGCAATCAGGCTGGATATGTAACAAATGCTATGAGCAAACGCTTGGTTTCTCAAGAAGGTTACGATGCAATTGGCAGTGGCGAATCACGGCGGGTATTTGAAATAGAAAGTACCGAAGAAGGCGAACCAAAAGCTTTGACTGCTGTGTTTTACGGTGGAGCCATAAAAATTCCAGTTCTTTTTGAGGGCGAAACTGAGTCTCCTGTTATCAAGAATGGTTACGATTATACGGTTACCATAGATTATAAAGGTGAATATGAGGGTAGCATACAAAATGAGAAGAATTACAAAGCTACAATCGTGGAAGGAAAGAAACGCGATATTTCCAAACAAATAGAGTCTCTGTAATAACGGCTTATGTTTGCCACAAAAAAGTTTGCGCCATTGCTCGCTTTGCTGGCTCTCTCTTGCGGCAAACATAGTGTTGACAGTTCTGCTTATTCATCGGTTACTTTTTTCAACAACTCAAGCTACAGCGTTAGCATTCACTCGGAATCTTTTAGCGGTCCAATTTTGATAGATAAATTGGCATCTGGAAGATATTTTTCCACAACGCTTAACCCAAGCAACAATTATGGGGTTGGTTCTGTTTTTAGCATAGAATATTGGTATTTGGTGGCAAGCGATGCGGAATTTGCTTGCGGAGATGTTTGGGCAGGTGGCATAGACCCTGATATGCAAATATCGCAGAATATGGAAGTTGGCAAAGAATACACTATTCAAATTCCCCAGCCCAAAAGCCTTGAATTGAAGGAAGCTTTTTTAAAAATTCTAAACACATCTGGAGAACACTTTGAATTAAATTATTTGGGAACATTCTACAGACAGGCAGGCAATGGAGAATTGCCTGTGCCAAGCGGAAAAATTGGATTTTATAAAATGAATGGAGAAACAGAAATAAAAGGCTATACCATAACTCAAGTATCTGAGAAATATCCCTTTCCAGAATTCACAGCAAAGAGCGGATATATATACGCTTTTGAATTTAATGGAAATTCGGTTGAGAAAACAGGAGAGCAGAAAATAATTTTCTGATTAAATTATGAAAAAACTTTTATCCATATCCTGTTTTTTGTTTTTGCAAGCAATTTCCTGTTCTATGGGAACAATAGAGGCAAAACCAGAAGCAACAAAGTTATCAATACAGAATAATTCCACAGTGCAGCTACTGGATGTAACATGGAATGGAACTAATTTTGGAGATATAGATCCTGGTGGATTTTCTGAAATGACTGTTTCGCCTGGAGGCGATCACATATATTTTAACAATAACCTATATTGTACAGATGCATACGTTGCAATCAAAAAATACGAACACCATAAATTTCCTTTAATAGACAATACACGTGTGATATATGTTGAAACAAATATTCCAAGTCTTTTAGGAGATATATTGAATGTGGACTAAACACTTGCTTGCAATTAGCCTTGCAATTTTACTTTCACATCAAACAATTTGCCACGCAAAATTGCAGAAGGACTGGAAAACCCAAACTCGCCAGGCAGCTACTTTATTTTGGCCTATTTTTTTCGGAGGCGGAACTTTCTTTTTCAATAATGACGGAGGACCAGACGAGCATAAGCCAGGTTATGCACTCTCTGGAGGTTTAACTTTTCATATAAAGGAAAAAGATCTTATAGATACTATAGATGTATTCTTTTTCATAGACGCTTTGTATTCTTATAGGGCTTATGAGGGTTTTCCAGAAGAACTGCACTACAGCATAAAAGAAAGCTCCGCAGATTTGGCTGTAGGCATTGGCTTTGAAAATTTATATGCGGGCGGTTATATTCAATTTCCCATAAATACAATGCTTAAAGTTAGAGAATGGACAGCAGAGGATTTTGACGGGCTTTCAAGAAACCCATCTTTTTCGTTTATGGGCGGAATGCGTGCAACTGGAAAGCATTTGGGAGTGGATTTAAGGCTATTGCTGGGTCAAGGTCCGGGACAATTCTTGAAAAGAGACTTTGGGGAAGGGCATTGGCTGGGGCAGGTTTCGCTGGGGTTAATGGGGAGGATATAAAATAAATGTTTTGCAGCAGCCCGATGTTATGGCGGTTAGGATTATAGATTTTCCAAAGGGGCTTCTTGAATACAGTGCGAGCCGCCGAAAAGCTTCACGCTAATCGGCGCCTTTTTATCTTGTGGAACGTTTATTATTTGCACTTATCTCTGCGATATAGATTAAGAAGGGCGTTAATTTTAGAGCTTGAAACCCCGCCAGATGTATAAAAGCTTACTCTGTCGCCATCAGTGCCTGCAGCGCAATCAAGGACAACCTCTTTACAATCACCATGATAAGCACCCATTATAGCAATACATTCAAATATACCCTTGAAGATAGGTCTCACAGGGTCTTTGTCGTTATATTCTTTTGCCAATACTCCATTCTCCCCAGTTGATAAATCAGTCGTGACTGGAAATCTGCAAACCGGTTTAAACATACCGTCATTTACATCTTTTATAGCTTGTAGGCAACCGACCTCATACCACGGTATATATTTGTTGATTACGTCATTTTTATTAGGGGATGTATAATATGTGCTAAAGGGCCGGGCGGGACTTATGTCGAGTTCGTAACATTCATTACTCATAGAATACTGTGCTAATACATCTTCTTGGGTCATGCCAGGACTTCTAATATTTGCCAACCAACTCCAATCCAAATCCTCGGCGACGAACGAGGAGCTGCTTGAGCTTGGTGCTATGCAATTGTCGTTGTCGAACCAAGTGCCGCCGTTTATAGTGTTAGTGCACGCGCTTATTAGCTTGGCGCAGTTGTTCTGGGAGGGAAGTGTGCTGCAAGTGCCATCCTGCTTCAAGCAACTGCCACAACCCCCGACGACGAACGAGGAGCTTGACTGTGCGTTGCTGCTCGAGCTTGGCTTGCTTGACGAGCTGCTCGGCTTGTTTGAACTGCTGCTAACGCCGCTTTCTACCGATGACGATGAAACCACATTATCGCTAGAACTGGAACTGACGGTTATATCGCCTGATGACGATGAAATCATATCTCCGCCTGACGAGGACGAATCATCGCCGCCGCCCGTTACGGAACTGGAACTGCCGTCTGTTGCGATAGAGGAACTAGAACCGTCACCGCCGTTGCCGTTAGACGAGGACAATTCGTCACCGCTGCTTGGAGAGGAAGTGCCGCCGCCGTTGTCGTCTCCGCCAGAGCAGGAATATGCGAATGCCAAGGCAAGCACGAAGCCTGCCGTGAGTGAAAACTTTGTTAAGCTGATTTTCATAGCTTTTTTCTCCGTTTTTGGTGGTTTTGGGTTGAAAATGGTTGTAGCGATTGGAGCCTTTATGCGAGGGTCTGTGGCAAAGGTGGTATTTTTTAGGCTGTGGGTCATATATCGGGGAATAATGTAGAAATTTTCCGCCCTTTTTTCGATTTTTTGTATCTTACTTTTTGAATAAAAATTTATTTTAACGGAGAGATTCAAAAATGAGAGACGTCCCCTCAAAAATCACATTGGCAGTATGCTTTTTGCTTGCTATGGCATTCACTTTTTCTTGCTCGTCAGGTGGTGGCGGTGGCGGGGGTGGTGGCGATGATGATTCGTCCTCGGCGGGTAATGCCATATCTAGTTCCAGCGATGCAATAGTTGGTTCCAGTTCCAGCGATGCAATAGTTGGTTCCAGTTCCAGCGATGCAATAGTTGGTTCTAGTTCCAGCGATAATGTGGTTTCCTCGTCCTCGGCAGGTAATGCCATATCTAGTTCTAGCAATGCAATAGTTAGTTCCAGTTCTGTCAATAATGTGGCTTCCTCGTCCTCGGCAGGTAATGCCATATCTAGTTCTAGCAATGCAATAGTTAGTTCCAGTTCTGTCAATAATGTGGCTTCCTCGTCTTCCGTCAGCGTTAGCAGTTCCAGCAATGGCTCAACCGCTGATTGTACTGGTTTTGTGAATGGCACAACAAGAGAGCATTATGGAAAACAGAAAAAACAGTTCTGCGATTCTCGCGATGGAAAAAAATATGTTTATGTTGAAATAGGTACGCAAGCTTGGATGGCGGAGAATTTGAACTATGATGTCCCCGACGATGCTACCGAATGCTATGGAAACATCAAAACCAACTGCGATACCTACGGCAGGCGCTACAAATGGACAACTGCAATGGGCGGTTCAGCTAGCTCCAATGCAAACCCAAGCGGCGTTCAGGGCGTTTGCCCAGTTGGCTGGCATTTGCCCAGCGAAGAGGAGTGGATAGTTCTGATTGATTTTGCTACTGATGATGAAGATCTTAATGAAGGAACCAGATTGAAAGTGGCTCCTGGCACGAAATGGGATCCTGGCACAGACAATTTCGGTTTCTCGGCTCTGAATCCCGGATTAATATGGTGGACTGCTACGCTATACAGATCTTCCCTCGCTATAGTGAGGCATGTTGCAAACCCAGAGATGGGTTGGGATGCCTTCTATAAGGAAGATCCAGTAGGTTATGTGCGTTGCGTCCATGACTCAAGCGTACAGCCCAGCTCATCTTCAACCATACCGCCCAGCAGTTCCAGCATAGGTGCAGGAGCCACGTTCATTGATGCTCGCGATAACACAGAATACAAATGGGTAACAATAGGCACCCAAACCTGGATGGCGGAGAATTTGAAATTCAATGCAAGCGGTAGCAAATGCGCCATATATGAATTTGACACTGACTTTCGGCTTGTAAACGACAACACCCCGTTTTGCGATAAGTACGGCAGACTCTACGACTGGTCAACGGCGATGGGCATAGATGCGAAATACAATAAACTGTCCTGGGGCGGAAGCGATGTAAAGCAGCAGGGTGTTTGCCCCTCTGGCTGGCATTTGCCAAGCTATGCTGAATTGTGGGACTTGATTAAAGCAGTTGGCGGTGAATCAACTGCTGGCGAGCATTTGAAATCAAAAAAAGGCTGGTATAATTGCGGTCCTTCAGGTTCAAGCAAGTACTATTCGTGCGAGGACACGTATGGCTTTTCCGCCCTGCCGGGCAGCATGGGCTTTTTCTATTCCGACGACGATTATCGATTCGATGTTCGGGGTGCTGGCACTAGCGGCTCGTGGTGGAGTGCTAGTGAGAGTGAGGGTGCTATTGTGAGTGAGAGTGGTACCATCATCTCTCGCTTCTCTCACGGCATGGGTATGAAATACGGAAACGAGAGCACATACCCGTCCTCCGGGGGGGATAGGAGAGCCTTGTTGAGTGTTCGTTGTTTGAAGGATTAGCGCGTTGGTTTCGGCTACGCTCAACCACCGCTCACGCTCATTGAGCGAAGCCGAAATGAGCGGTTGGGTGTTTTTTGAATTTCCAGAATAAAGCCAGTAAATGAGGTTCATTCTGTGAATGCTGAAAATTCTGTTTATTCTGGTTCAGACAAGGTAAATGCGAATGTCGTGCGTTTCCTACAAAGCCATAATCTCGCGGCGTGAAAGCCCAGTATAACGCATAATCTTATCCATAGCCTCACCCCCAGCTTTCATAGCCTTAGCGGTTCGGCTTATTCTTTTCTCAGCTATTGCTGCTTTGGCTTCAGCTTTTGCCACTCTTGCCTCGGCTTTGGCTTCAACTCTGGCTTCCGCTTTTGCAACAGCCTTGTCAATAGCCTCGTCTATGCCTGTATCTACCAACTGCTTCAACGTCATATCTACCTCCACAAACTCCGGGTACTCACCGTAGAGTTCCAAATTCATATTCAACAACCTACGCAAAAGCATAGCTGCATCCTTAGCCGTAATATAGTTATTTTTCACAAGCCTTTTGAAAACTTTGCCTATCTCTACTACATAACCTTCCAACCTTTTGGATAATACCTTTCGCTTGGCGGTGTCAATGCCTTTTTTACCCAACTCCTTGCGGATTTTCAAAATGTAAAATGGCAGCAGCAATGCCATATTCTCCAACTCGGAAATGGAATGCTGCAACACTTTGAATGTTGGTATCTCATACACTACGCTCTTTTTATTTGGAAACTTTATCTCAACGGAAACAACGTCTTTCGTATTGCTCGCTTCCCAATAAATAACCACAGGAGAGGGCATCTCTATTTTCATACAAGAACCGTCAGCAGAAACAGTCCTATTATCCAAAGCAATCAAAGTGCTGTAATTGAAAATCCTAAGTATCATTTCCAAATCGTCATCTATCTGTGCTTCCAACAAGAAAGTGTCTTTTTTATTTTCGCTATGCAGGGTTATTATTATGTCGGAGATAATTTTCTCCATTTTGCCGGATTTAGGATGTTCCTTGATAAGCTCGTTGGGTTCAATGGTTACCTTTGTATCTAATGGATAGTTCTTCTTGTAAATGCCGTTTATCAAATGCACTACCGCAGAAGAGCTTGCTTCCTTTATTATGCATTTGAACATCAAATCAAATAACTGTGCTGTTTTTCTTGACATAGTTTGAATATAGCTATAAATATTGGAAAAATGGTCAAAACCCGTAAAAATCGCATATTTTGCATACAATTGTATGCAAATAAGTATGCCTGCTACTTGATAGAGCATTTATAGATGGGCTTTTAAATAATTGCAGGCAAAATAATAGAGGTGTATGTAGGAGACCTGCCCCTACAAAACGGGTCATTGTGTTGTTTAACGTGTAGCTATTGCTGGGTCAAGGTCCAGGGCATGAATCATATCCCATGTCCCTAGTCCCTTGTCCCAAAGAGAGTTAATCCGCATTTACTATATTTACCCTAATACTAAGAGGTTTCTATGCAGCGAATGTTTTTCTTGTTGGTTCTTTGCGCTTTTACGGCAGTTAATGCGCAATTGTTGCCGGGTTCAAAACCTGTGCATACCTATATGACAGACTCTGCGGGCAAACCGCTTTTAATGGATTTTGGCATTAAGCTAACCGGCATAAAAGATGCCAATATGCCTTTTTCGGTATTTAGCTCCAGACCGCTTATGATTTATTACTTTAGCCCCTTTTGCCCGCATTGCCAAAGAAGCTATGGCGGAGTTCAGCAGGTGGCAAAGGAATACGAGCAAAAGGGCCTCGCTAGCATTGCCGTTTCAATAGGCAACGTTGGGAAAAGGGATATTTTAATGTTCATGGAAGAGCGAAACGCCTCTATTCCGTTCTTTCAAGACGGGGATCAGGATTTTAGCAAAAAATATGGCGATGGCTATGTGCCACGGCTCTATTTAGTCTCTTCAGATGGCAAAATTGTTCGCTATACCTCCGTTGAAAACGAAAACCTCAAAGAAATCAAAGCCGACATAGAGAAACTGCTAGGGCTGGGCAAATAACCGATAGTGAATTTATCTCAAAATCATTCTTACGCAGAGTTGGCTCGCAATATGGACCCTGCTCTGGTTATTGTCCTTTCCGAGCATTTGGGATGGGTAGCCAAGCATCCCGAAAGTTTTCCGCACAGCGAAAACATTTCGCAAAGCCGTGCGGCTTGGCTTTCTGCGCTTAGCGGGTTTGCAGAGATGGAGCAGAAATTTGCAGCAAAATTTGACGAATGGCGAGAGAAATGGCAACAGAGGTTTGAAATAGAAAAAACGGCGCAAATAGTGGCTGCGGGAGCAGATGAAATAAAAAACACAAAAAACGCAAAGGAAAGAGAGAGGCTTGCAAGAGCACTTTACCTTAACACCGTGCATTTAATGATTGGCGATGCGCAAAAACACCTAGTCACCGTGAATAGCCGCGCAGAGCTATTGCAAGAAAACATCCGCAAAATCTGGCATAAAAACTGCCCCAGCGACTCCTATTCAAAAATTCTCCCAAGCATAGAGAGTTCTTTTCAAAATTACGAAGAAACATATTTCAGCAATATAAGATACTCGTTTTTTGAAGACCAAAAAGATTCCGTGCCCGGCATTGCCAGGCAAGAATTTTTAGAGGCAATAATGGCAAATGACAATTGCAACTTGATTTTAAATTTCTATTTTTCAAAAATATTTCGCCAAATATCTAAAATTTCTGCTAATTTATGCAAGTTCTATTCTAAAAAATGGGCTTTGTATGCAAGAGGTTTTAGTTGCAGGCAAAACCTTTTACCTTTGGGATAAAACATGCTTGAAATAGTCACTATCGCTTCTACATTGCTGCTCATTGCGGTGCTTTTATATATGCAGCACAAAATTATGAAGGAATTGAAAAATATTCGCATTCAGCCTCCGCCTCCGCAAAAAATTGAAATTCCTCCTGCAAAGGAAGTGGTTTTGGATTTGAATCCAGTTATAGAAGCTATAAAAGGCATACATATACCAGAACCGCAAAAAATAGAGTTCCCGAAAATAGAGTTTCCAAAAATGGAGCTTCCCAAAATAGAAGTTCCAAAGATTGAGCTTCCAAAGATTGAATTGCCCAAAATCGAAATCCCAAAAATTGAAATTCCGCCAGCAAAAGATATCAATATAAATACGGAGACTTTGCAGGAAATAGTAACTTTAATGAGGGTGAATCAAGCCGAATTCCAAAGCGGTTTAGATGCCTTCCACAAAGCCATAGACAAGCTGCTGGTTCAAATTCCATCTGGCGAAAAAGAACTGGATGCGCAAAAGGAATTTATGCAAAAATTTGAAGCCGCCTTTGCAAAGGTTCAGGAGCAAGCCTCCGAAGCCATGAACGAAAACTCTCTTCGCCTTCAAGAGATTTTAGCTGAGTTTTTGAATAAAGAGCGCGGTAATGGCTAGTGGGGAGTGGCTAGTGGCTAGTGGTTATAGTGAATACTTTGTGAAAAATATGCAAGATAGAATTGCGTATTTCAATGATGCTGGGCTTTGCAAAGAAGCGAGCTTGTTGCAGGCTAGGTTGGATTTGCTGAAAGAAAAAAACATCGAGAAACCCATTGAGGCATCTGGGGAAATTAAGGCGGAGAATTTAATTGCGAAAAAACTTATTGAGAATCTAAGCACAAAGCTAAGGGCAGAAACTCGCGATATTCCAGATTTGGAAAAACAGTATATTTTGGAAAACCTCGGCAAAGCTGGGACCCTTAGGGAGCTTGAACCGCTGCGAATAGCCTGCATAGAAAGGCTGGTGAAAATAAACCGTGCAAAAAACAGCAAGGAAATTGCATTTGTTCCTGAAAGCGAAATTGAAACAGGTCCCTACAACAACGAAAAAATCTTTTGCGAAGCCCTTAGCCTAATTCATTCTCAAGACCCGCTTTGGATAGAAGACTTAAAAGAGCTGTACTTTTCCATTATGCCTTTGAGTTCGGCTGTTGCGGTTTCCAAATCGCCGTTGTAAATGGTATATTGATATTTGCCTTTTGTGGTTGCAAATTCAGTTTCTTTTTTTGCATTTTCCATTCTAATCCTTATTGACTCTTCTGTTTCTGTTTTGCGGTCGCGCAGTCGCTTTTCCAAGTCTTCCAAACTAGGCGGCAAAATTAAAATGCCTATTGCCTGCGGATATGCCTTGTCAAAATTGGTTTTCCCAAAAACATCCAAGTCAAAGGCTATGTCTTTGCCTTCCGAGAGTTTTTGCTCCACAAAAAATTTAGGCGTTCCATAATAATTGTTATGAACCTTGTTCCATTCAACAAGTTCATTTTGCTCAATCATTTTCTTAAACTCTTCTTCTGTTTTGAAAAAATAATGAACGCTATCTTTTTCCCCAACACGAGGCTTTCTAGTTGTTGCCGAAACGGAATAAACCACATTTGGGAAACTAGGCATAACCCTATTGATGAGCGTAGTTTTGCCCGCCCCGCTCGCCGCACTGAATACGAATAATGTGCCGGACATATATGGGGGAATATAGCAAATTAATAAACCGAACACCCTGCTGCTGCTGCCTGCCTTTCAGTGCTTGCCAAATTGGTTTCGGCGGTTCGCAGTTCGTTTTCGGCTCGCGTTAAGTTAGTTTGTGCCATAGAAAGCGAAGTTCCGCTGCTCGCCATTCTGTATGCATCTAGAGCGGTTTGCACGTTCCTTTCACATCTTTCCACTTGCGCTTTTCGAACATTGTATTCTGCCTGGTACCTACTGCAATCTGTTGAAGTGGAAGACAAACCTCCACCGTTGTCATTGCCGCTATAACTACCGCTTCTTTGAAATATCAAATAACTTGTGTTTCCTGTAATTCCATTTCCATAAAGCACATCTGTCTCAGCTGCAGCCATATGATTATTGTCGTTAGCACGGGCGAAAAAATATCTTACATTATGTCCAAAATTCCCCGAAGTTGCAGTTCCTAAAATTATGAAACCTGAAGGAAAAGCGGCACTATCGGCACCAATAGAAGATACTGGTTGCCATTCACTTACTGAACGAGTATTATAGTAACTACCACCAACATAAAAATTTGCCGTAGTGGCAGTAAATACCCATCTTAGAGTAGCTCCATCACCACCAATGGAAGTCCATTCACCGTAAAAAAATGATGGGTCTAAACTAGCAATTGGTTCATAGTTTGCCGTAACAGTTACCGCATTTGCAGGCATAGTAAATGAAGTGCTTGTATTGTTGGCATTGGCAAATATTGCATTTGGGGTTGTTGTTGTCCAATTTTTAAACTCCTGCCCTGTAGGCGGTTCATTTGCGATAATTGCAACGGTAGAACCTGCGGCAAAATTGCCACTGCCTATTCCGTTAATAACGGTTACAGCGTAAGTGCCATGTATATTTCCGCCGCCTGCAATAGACGAGCTAGAAACATCGCCACTGCTGACAACGCTAGACGATGACAAGCCCCCGCCACTGCTGACAACGCTAGACGATGACAAGCCCCCGCCACCGCTGACAACGCTAGACGATGACAAGCCCCCGCCACTAGACAAGTCAGAACCGCCATCTACTATATCTACTATTGTTCTACCAACGCATTGCTGATAAGCTGGATAATAATCCACGCCTTTGCATTTGCCTATGAGTTCTCCATATTCGCAGCGATAAACGTCTGGGTCATAGCTTACGCCATTGCAAGACTCAACTGTATCTTCGCCACCGATAACAGACGAGCTGGAAACGATAGGCTCACCCCCACCGCTATCGGTGCAGGAAAAGATGAATGCCACGGCAAGCCATAAGGTTGCCACAAGTGCGATTTTCGAGGGGCTGTTTGTCATAATGAATTTTCTCCGTTAAAGTATATATACAAAAAAATCCACTCAATTTTGTCACAACTCGCTGTTAAACCGACTCAAGGTGAATCTTGAACGCAACGAACGCTATGCAAGTCACTCTTAGTTTCGGTGCCGACGGTGGGACCAAAGGACTCGTAGTTGTTGAATATAATCCAAACGTAAGCACAGTTAGTCCCCCAGTTTGAACTGCAATTGCTAGAACTCCACCATTCGCCTTGGTCGCCGACATAAGCGAAATTGCCACCGGAACTGCCACCGTAATAGCCGTAACCACCCGGCAGAGCCGCAAATCCGAAATCGTCAGTACCATTGCCTGATTGCCCATTATCATTATTGATGTTCCAGCCATTTTTTGCTTTCAAATTCCTACCAGCAGTAGGGCTACGGTAAGGACTATCCGTCTCTGTATTGCCATCAACTGAGCGGAGCAGCTTGTCCCACTCTACACTGCTAGGCAAATGCCAGCCAGAAGGGCAAACGCCCTGAACTCCGCTTGGGTTTGCAGTAGAGCTAGCAGAGCCATTCATTGCTGTTGCCCAGCCGTAAAGCCTGCCGTAGGTATTGCAGTTATCAGGGTTATTGTTGTAGCATTTGCTGCCGCTTGCGTTGTAATTCAAGTTTTCCGCCATCCAATTCTGGGTTCCTATGGTCACAAACTTATACAGCTTTCCATCACGTGAATCGCAAAATTTCGCTGCAGGGTTGTATTCAATTTGAGCTATTGTGCGAGTTTGGGTTGGTGATGCGTTGCCAGGGCAAGTCCTCTTTTCCTCTCCTGCCCCTAAACAGGTGGCTGGGGTTACCACCGACCACGCATACCAATTGAGTTTAGGTATCTCGCGAGTCTCTGTTTCCTCTATATCGTTTGTCCTTGTTTCCTCACCTACCGATTCGCAGGTAGCCGGAGTTATCTCCGTCCATTCGCCCCAAACAGGCACGTAGCTACTAGAGCTTGGAACGCTGCTAGAACTGGAAACAACCGATGAAGACGAATTGCCAGCAATAGGCAAGCTGGAACTGCTAGGGCTTTCAATAATTGATGAAGATGAATTGCCAGCAACAGGCAAACTAGAACTGCTAGGGCTTTCAATAATTGACGAAGACGAATTGCCAGCAATAGGCAAACTGGAACTACTAGGGTTGATAGGGCTTCCGCTACTTGATGAAAGCGAATTATTATCCACAATTACCCCATTAACGCATTGCTGATAAGAAACATAATAATCATTGCCCCTGCATTTACCTATGAGTTCCCCCAGCTCGCAGCGGTAAAGCTTAGGGTCATAGCTCACCCCGCCGCACGGCTTAACCGCCACATCGCCGCTAGAAGAAGACGGCTTGCTCTTCACAGAGCTAGAACTAACCTCATCGTCCCCACCGCCTCCGCCGGAACAGGAAAACGAGAGTGCCACAGCAAGCAAAATGCCTACCGCAAGTGCGATTTTCGAGGGGCTGTTTGTCATAATGAATATCTCCGCCAAAATAACATTACATCTATATAAAGGAATATAGAAAACGCCGATTTATTCTCTTTGGGATAAGGGATATGAGTTAATCATTACTTACTATATTTCTCTTTATGAACTTTTTAACAAAAAACGAATTAGCCGCATACCCAGGCTCCCTTTTGGGTAAATTATCCGACTATGGAGAAATTGCTATAACTGACAATGGAAAACCTACTGCGTTGTTATTGCAAATTCCAGACGGGCTATTCAACGAAACTTTAAAAGCGGTTAGGAGAGTTAAAGCTATTAAATCATTAAACGATATCTGGGCAAAAACAAAAAATCTAACTCCTATGACAGACGAAGAAATAGAAGCCGAAATACAAGCAGTACGAGCAGAGGCAAAAGCTGTATATTAAAATGAATTTGATTGTTTTAGACACAAATGTTATAGTTTCTGCCCTTTGGAACAGAAATGGAAATCCTGCCATAATTTTAAAAATGTTTTTTGAAAATGAAATTGTTCTTTTTTATGATGAAGAAATTTTCAACGAATACAATAGAGTCCTTAGACGAAGCAAGTTCAAATTTTTGGAACCTGAAATAAATGACTTATTGCATTTTATAGAAACAAATGGAATACCAATTTCTAATACAGAAAAAAGCATAGAATTTATGATAGATGAAAGCGACCGCAAATTTTACGATGTAGCAAAAAAATGCAAGGCTTTTTTAATTACTGGAAATAAAAACATTTTCCTAATGAATCTTTTATTTTGTCTCCTACGGATTTTTTAAACTTATATCTTAAACAAGCAACCTTATTCCAAAAATTTAAACGATTTATAAAAGCCATTTTTAGAAAACGAAGTTAGGGTTAAATATTTTAAAATTTTACTATATTACTATTATGAGTTCGCTTAAATTTATTCAGGTTATAGGGGTGGTGCTTGCTATGGCACTCATTTATTCCTGTTCTAGTAGCGAAAACTCAACCGAAAGTGCATCATCAAGCTCAATAACAGCCTTGTCGTCAAGTTCAGCAGAGGTTTCATCGTCAAGCTCAATAACAGTTTTGTCATCAAGTTCAATAATCCTTTCATCTTCAAGTCTAATATCAGCTCCATCTTCAAGCTCAGTAATCATTTCTTCTTCAAGTTCCAAAGGAGTTTCTTCCTCCAGTCTTTCTACTTCCTCTAGTTCTTCTAGTTTAGCTAGCAGTTCTTCTGTTGCCACAGCGAACTCTTTTCACGTTTATATCGCTTTTGGGCAATCAAATATGCAAGGTCCGGCGGAAATCAGGGCATAAGACAAAAACGTGAGCGAGAGGTTTCAGGTGTTGAATGTTGTTGCTGGTACTTATAACAAAGAAAATAGAGCTAAGGGTCAGTGGTACAAGGCTGTGCCGCCTCTTATTATTCCAGATGCAAATTTGGTGAATTATCTAGGGATTAACACCGGGCTTTCCCCTGCAAATTACTTTGGCGTAACTCTTGTGAAAAATGTACCCGAAAACATCAAAATAGGCGTGATACCCGTGGCTTCTGGCGACCTTGCGCTTGCCGCATTTCACAAAACAAGGGGAGACCAATATTACAACAAGCAAAATGTTGTAAGCGGCAGACCAAGCGATACCGAGATGTCGGGCATGAAGAGATACAAGGATGCAGGTTATGCTAATTTATACGATGCCATAATCAAAAATGCAAAAATAGCCCAAGACGGTGGCGGCATTATTAAAGGCATTATAGTTCATCAAGGAGAAAGCGGAGTTGGTCAAAGCGGCATAACCTGAGCAAATATGTTGAAGGAAATTTACAACGACCTTCTTAAAGACTTAGGGCTTGAAGCTAATTCCATACCCATTGTGCTTGGGCAGCTTTGGAACAGCGGAACCGGACCAGACGGTCTTTTGAACCTAGACAACAGAATACAGAACACCATACCCAAAGCCTACGTAGTAAGTACCAAGGATTGCGGAGGGAGAACCGGAACTAACCAGCCCGACAACATTCATTTTGGCTCTGCCGGAATCCAATTGCTCGGCGAGCGTTATGGGGAAAAGATGTTTGAGCTGGTTTATAAGCTGAGGTAAAGCCCTCTGCGAGCCGAAAACTTGACAATACCCGATTTTTTTTCTATATTTTAGACCCTACTGGGGTATCGTCAAGTGGCTAAGACCGCGGGTTTTGATTCCGCTATTCGTTGGTTCGAATCCAGCTACCCCAATAACACAGG
>Ga0268262_10000398_pt1 | contig 58018 bp, 47 predicted proteins | sample TergutNc150P3_FD_190354 | JGI IMG/M metagenome (GOLD analysis project Ga0268262, IMG submission 190354) | Nasutitermes corniger P3 segment gut microbial community from laboratory colony in Florida, USA - Nc150 P3 (SPAdes) (version 2) | ecosystem: Host-associated > Arthropoda: Insects >... | reverse complement strand
AAACTGTTAACTTTGACGTTAGATGCTGTCGATACTTCAAAAATAGAGGGAGAATTTCTTAACCCCGACGAAGTCCGCTCGTCAATCGCTCGTAAAATGGGTATTGAAAACGCCGAATATATCCCAACTTCAAGAAATGTTGATGGAATTGTTGATGTTTTGCTTGATGCGACGCAAAACTTCCAAAATCCGCTTACGGAAACCCGACTTTTCGGCTGGCACAATTCGTTGTTTCAGACAGGTTTTAGTGGTTATCAACAAATTGATGTGGCAAAATACCGTTCGGCTGGAATGAAAATCGTGTCAGGAACTTTTGGACGCGAAAAAATCCATTTTGAAGCCCCAAAACCTGAACAGATAAAAGCCGGAATGGATAAGTTTTTGGAATGGTTTAATTCTGAAGACATAACGACAGATGCTGTGTTGAAAGCCGCAATTGCTCATTTTTGGTTTGTAACAATTCACCCTTTTGACGATGGCAACGGACGATTAGCACGAGCCATTACGGATATGCAGTTGGCTCGTAGCGACAACAGTAAAATTCGTTTTTATAGTGTTTCGAATCAGATTTACATTGAACACCGACATTACAATGACCTTATTGAAAAAACTCAAGAATCAGATGGCGACATTACCGATTGGTTAGAATGGTTTTTGCGATGTTTTGAAAGAGCATTACTTGCAAGCGAACAAAATCTGAAACTAATTTTAGACAAAGCGCGTTTTTGGGATTTACACCGTGAGAAACCTATAAATGACCGTCAGCGTTTGGTAATCAATTATTATTACGACAATTATGGAAAAAGTTTGGCGTTTCTTAGGACAAGTATTTATGCAAAACTGACAAAATGTTCGACTGATACTGCCCTTCGTGATTTGCAGGATTTAGTTTCAAAAGAAATGTTACAAGTAGAAGACAGCGGAAAAAAGACGAATTACTTAATCAACAGTCCGTCAGATATTAAAGTGCCAAAAAATGCAGAATAGGGCATCTGCACCTAACGGGCGGTACTTCGACAGGCTCAGTATATCATTTGGCGCAAGCGGGGCAGTGGCTCGCCTGAAAGTTTGTACGAATTTGGAAGTTTTGCGCCCGTCCGAACGACAGTGGAAGCCCCGCCTGCGCCAAGCCACTGGGCGTTGGGCGCAAGCAATTTTGTGGGGTAGCAGTCCCTCATTTTGATTGAAAAAATATTTGTTTTACGCATAATTTTTTCGTCGTTGGGAAATTGTCACGTGAAAATTCAGGCACTATAGTTTTCGGTGGAGAATTACGCCGGAGTTGAGAGATTTTTATCGACATCGTTGAAAAATAACCTCGCAATCTTTGTGTCATTTGTGGTTAAATAAAAAAACAGCACCTAAAAAAAAGATTTAACCGAAAAATGAGTATATCTGAATAGTTATTGATTATATTTTTTATTTAAAAAAATACTATGGGGCATGATAATCATTATAAAGTGTCTATATTTCAATCTGCTCGTTAAACTTTTCAACCAGTGATTCAATTTTTTTTTAGCGCTTCTTCTTTTGTTGGCATAATTTTAATTGTTTATTACGATGCTTGAATGCTCAAAAATAGTTAAAATTCCAATTTTAACTGCCCCTTCACCTGAAATGTCTTTCGATGGAAGGGCGACCTGCCGTATTTGCGCAACGCCTCCTGATGCTCTTTGGTAGGATATCCTTTATTGTTTTTCCAGCCGTACATGGGAAATTCAGCGTCTAATTTCTCCATAAAATCGTCCCGAAAAGTTTTGGCAAGAATAGAAGCGGCAGCAATAGACAAATATTTGGCATCTCCTTTTACGATACAATGAAAAGGAATTGTTGTTTCATTGATAAAACGGTTTCCGTCAATTAATAGCAGTTCCGGTTGGGTTTTTAATTGTTTCACAGCCATATTCATTCCACGAAAAGAGGCATTTAAGATATTAATCTCATCAATAACCGTTTCGGAAACAGAAACCACAGAATAGGCAACGGCATCTTTTATAATCACATCTCTAAGCGTTTCCCGTTGGAGTTTAGAGAGTTGCTTAGAATCGTTGAGTTGGTTGTTTACATAGTTGCGGGGAAAGATTACTGCGGCAGCAAAAAGAGGGCCTGCCAAACAACCCCTGCCGGCTTCGTCGCAACCGACTTCTATTACAGGATGTTGAGAAAAATGTGATTTTAAAGCCATAAAGCAACCAAAGTAATAATAGTTATCAGTTCATTGATATACAGCGGGTTTCTTTCTTGCGCCAACATCGCCAAATAGATGGATAGATGTACAAAAAGATACCCCAAAACAACAGGATAGTTTGAACTTGAAAGTAAAAGGCATACCAGCATTAGAATGGCTCGCGTATTTAGGGTAATCACTCTGTTGCGCTGAATCACTATCTTTGAATCGTTTAATAATTTGAATCTGATAAGAAAAGATATATAAACGATACTCAAGCCAATAGCAGTCAATAGTGTTCGTGTCATATTCGGAATATTACTGCTCAATATTCCCGCAATTTTAATTTGCTGAAACGTCATCAGCCATTCATACAGGTTGTCTGTAAAGAAATAGAATGAAAAGATATATAAATAGAGTAACACAAAACCAAAGATTAAAATACCGATCTCTTTTATTCTGGAAAATTGATTAATGAGGAGTGTTGCTATCACTGAAAAAAGTAAAACGATGCTACAGATATCGAAGCCTGTTGCTAATGCAATGATAGCGCCGGACCTGAATACATTGTTTTTTAAATTCTCAACATTTCCCGTAAAATCAATTGAGATAATGATTAAAGAAAAGAAAAGCGTAAAGAAAAAAGGCGAGATAATAGTTAATGATTTCGATAACAATAAAATAGAAAGATAAAAGCAGGCAGGCAACAGAGAGTTTTTAGCAACAAATTCATTAATTTTAAAATAATATTCTAAAAATAAAATTTGAAATAGTAAAACCGCAATGATTATTCCTTTTCCAAAATATTCATATTGAGAAAAAAAACGTACAAAACTTTGGAATAAAAACGGTGTTCCTTCAGCAGATGCTAATTGCGATTTTGTTATCACAGTATATATCGCAAACATAAACAGTCCTAAAAATATGATCCATTGAAAAGCGATTTTTCTACTGATAAATTTTAACATACACTATTTTTTGGCAAAATAATATTTTTTTTGAAGAGAAACTATTTTTAGTTTTTCTTTTCTATATTTGTTGCCGACATTAAAAAAAATTAAATAAATAATAATAAGCATTTTATGAATGAAACAACCGCTGCAATCGTAACGGGAAGAGCGAATCCTGAATTGGCAAGGAAAATTGCCGATGATTTGAACATGCACTTATTGGAAGTAGAGATAGCCCAATTTAAAGATGGTGAAATACAGGCATATTATAATGAAACCATTCGAGGCAAGTACGTTTTTATTATTCAACCTACATTTGCGCCGGCAGAAAATTGGATGGAACTCTTAATTTTAATTGATGCTGCCAAACGTGCTTCCGCTTATAAAATCATTGCCGTAATCCCCTATTTCGGATATGCACGGCAAGACAGAAAGGATAAGCCACGTACTTCCATAGGCGCTAAATTGATGGCAAATTTATTGATTGCCGCCGGAGTAGATCGGGTTATTACTATGGATTTACACGCCGACCAGATTCAGGGATTTTTTGAAATTCCCGTTGACCACATGTATTCTTCCAATGTTTTTTATCCTTACATTCAAAGTTTAAAGTTAGATAATCTGTGTATGGTTTCACCGGATACGGGAGGTACGAAAAGGGCTTCTACTTATGCAAAAGCCTTAGATTGCGATTTGGCAATAGGCTTTAAACAGCGTGAAAAACAAAATGAAGTGGCTAATTTGCAAATTATCGGGGACGTAAAAGATAAGCACTGTATTATTGTAGATGATATTATTGATACGGGTGGCACTTTGATAAAGGCAGCCAACAAATTGAAAGAACACGGCGCTAAATCGGTAATGGCAATGTGCACACACGGATTACTCTCCGCAGACGGTTTACAAAACATTGAAAATTCAATCATTGATAAACTTATTCTAACAGATACTATTCCTTTTAGAGTAAAATCGGAAAAGGTAGAGATTGTTACCGTTGCCCATTTATTAGCGGAAGTAATTAAAAGTGTAATAGAAAGAACATCAATATCTTCTCACTTTTTATTTAATTAAAAGGAACTTTTAATGTTTGTTTCAGAATGATTTTTTAGTGACAAGTGACGAGTGATATTTGTAATTGATTAATTTTTGCCGCAAAAGAGATTTAAAATTCAAATTTTTACCACTTTCCTCATCACTGCCCCTTGATCCGTCGTTATCCGCACAAAATAGATGCCTGCATGCAAATGGGAAATGTTGATTAGATGATGAGATGATGAGGGGATTAGATGATGAGATGATAATTTTCTGCCGTAAACATCAAAAACCTCAACATTGTTCATTATTCATTATTCATTATTCATTGTTCATTGTTCATTATTCATTATTCATTATTCATTATTAATTCTTCAATGCCTACTTCTTCCTCAAACTTGGCAACCAACTCTACATCTTGGATACAAGGCATTGCCGCTTACATAGCCATACTCTAAGTTGTTTGATTGGGGATACACCAAAATGCCACCGCCCTCTATATTAAAATTTTGCCATATTGCCGCGTTTTGATAGGCAGTAACAGAACTGTTAGGCACTGTTAATGTACAAGCGCTTTGATTTACACCAAAAAATACTTGATGAAAATCAGGCTCATTTGAGTAATCAATATTAACAGGTACGGGGTTAAGGTTGGTAATTGAAGTTCAACTTGAACAACCCCTAAAGGCATATTTTTCAATATTCGTTATGATGCTTGGTAAAGTAATCGAAATAAGTTTGTAACAGCCATCAAACATACCAGATTCAATACTTGTTAAATTGGTAGAGAGGTTTACTAACTGTAGATTATCGCACCATGAAAAAGCGCTTTGGCTAATATCTGTTACGCTATTAGCAATGCTCACAGAGGTTAAATTCTGACACCAATGAAAAGCCCGAACTCCAATACTTTTTACTCCATCAGGAATGGTAATGTTTTTTAAAACACACAAATCAAGAAAAGCTTCTTTTCCAATATGCGTTACAGTAGATGGGATGGAAAAGGAACACGTATTCAAACTGCAAGAGGTAGGGTGAAAAAGAATAAAACTTGTTTCATAATTTTTTGATTTAAGATTTTCAAGATGGGCAGGATTTTTAAAACCCTGCCCGTCTTGTTTTAATCAAAAAATTTCCAGGTAATTCCAAGATTTATCAAATAATCTTTTACCGGATAGTTTGGTGTGGTGAAGTTTCTGTAATACATAAAGGGAGGTAGCAGGTTGCCGGTACGAAAGAAGAAATTGATTCTATCAATTTGAAATGTTACATTGAGATCCCAAAAAACAAAATTTCCAACCGATTGCGAATTTTGGAAATGAAACGTATGCAAGGCTGGTAAGTATCCATCTGCATAATAGGAAGTATTGTACATTAAATCAGTACCAATTAAAATTTTCAGTCGTTTTTTTAATAACTCAAAAATATAATAAACAGAAAGTTTTCCGGCAAAAAGGGGAACGTTTATCACATCATTATTACAATATTGAAGATTCAGATTAGCAATACTTCCAAAATTTTTATATCTATAAGGAATAAATGTGGAAATCTGAATTAAATTTCCAATATTCAAATCTTGTATCGGTCGTAATTCTTCCGATAGATAAACTAATTTATTGATGTAATAATAACTCAATGCGCAGTTGTACTTTTTGTAATTCCAAAAGGCTTTAAGTTGTACAATATTTTGTTTGGCAAATGTGGTATCCCATCTAAAATGGTTGCTCGTTACGTGCTGCATAATATATTCCGGAGCATTACGGTAGAAGTTGGCATTTAACCCAATATTATGATCTTTTTCTCTGTTCAAACTCCACGATATGGCTACATTTGCCGATGCGTCATTCTCAGCGTAACCGTAAATAGCATAAGAGATTTTGGCGGTAATATCCATCAATCGAAATAAACGGATGTGAGTTCTTGCAAATAAATATAAAGAATTGAACGTGGCATTTGTATATTTAAAATCAGCGTAACTGTGCAGAATGCCACCGGCAATATGAAAGAAATTATTCTTGTTGCTCATCTCTTTATATGGCATAAAATTACTCCATTGGAACGCATTCGTTAGCGTAAAAAAACGGGTTGAGTCATTGGTTACCCTTAGGGTATCATAGCACTCATAATAAGGAATAGTATCGAAGTCTTTATCATTATAGGTTAATGTAGTTTGATTGCATTGAAAATCGTAAGTAAAAGTTCCAAAATACCTGTTGTTTTTGTTTTTTATATTGATATAATTTTGAAGGGCAACATCTAATGCGGTTATGGAAGACCTTGCATTGGGAAGAAGAACGGAGTAAGCACCATTATTTTGCTCAACACGTTCCTGATACGCATTCATATCCTTTAATCCTCCGTTTTCGGCGTTTTTTAAGTGGTTGATAATAATGCTTGCTTTAAAGCCATAAATATTGGATGGTGTTTCATAGTGTAATAGAAAATCACCACAAATGTTAGTTGTATATTTTTGGTTTACAAAAGCGCCTACATTGCGGGTAGCATAGAGATTGGCATTTATGGTAACTCTTTTTATATATTGGGCAAAAGTGGCATAGAATTGATTTTCATTTACATCTAAAAGTCCGTATGTATAAGCAATTTTTGAATAAGTGGTTTGAAGTTTGGGGAATATTAAATTTGAATGAGTTTTAAAATAAAGAGGGTAGGGGAACTCCTGATACAGAAACCCCATTTCTCTTTGATAATCAAAGATGATGGATTGGTGTGCCTGCCCGTTAATACCCAAACTTTGATAGATATTTTCGGGTAATAATAAAGGTTCATACAGATGTGTAACGTTTATACCGGTATCTATTGGTTCAAACTCTAAGGGTTCAAATTCAATAGACTTTATAGAAGAATAGAAGGTAGGCAAATAGTAGGGAGAGAGATCCATTACAGAGTCAATCTGGTGAATTGCCTGAGCAAAAGATGAAACAGTGTTTATCAAAAGAAAAAAAACAATAAGAAGACGAGTCAAAAATCGGTACATTGAATAAAATTAGTAGATATAGGGGAATATTTTCCACCGATTGAGTTTGGTAAAGTCTTCTCCAAAAAATTGATAGTAACGATAATATACGGCTTTTGCGCGGGGCACCAGATTGGCAAATGCCCAACAGAGAAATACCAACCCTGCAAATGACCACGTTAAAAGGGCAAACCCTGCCCATTCCAACAACTCTCCAAAATAGTTGGAAGAATTAATACGCTCGAATAAAAATCCTTTGGGAAGATAGTAATTATTATCCTCTTTCGACTTTCTTAACTTTCGTATAATTCTGTCGGAGTGCATATTTACCGTCATACCAAAAAAGAAGATCGTCGTACCGGTAATAAATTGTGGCGACCAAAACCAACTGATTTGATACATATCGTTGGGGGAAACGATAAAAAGCCAGCACCCCTGCATAAAGGCGTTACAAAAGTTAAAAAAGATACCGAAAAAGATCACGGAGAGGGGCATTTTGCTATCACCTTTCATAAGTAGCGGGAACACAAAACTACGTTGTCCGTAGTGCAGCAGAAACAGCAGTAAAATAAAGGAAGTTACAATATTAAAAGGTTTAATGCCATAATAAAGTGAGATGCCGTAGATGATGAGCATGGCAATAAAGACGGGCGTTTCCATAAGCCACCAACCCCATTTACTGTTGATGGAAATTCCCCAGCGGTTGTTGAAAGTCATTCCGTAAGCCACTGTAACATATTGCAGCGCAATAAAAACCACTGCTGCAAATCCCAGCATAGTGTATAAAAAGCCGTAATAAAAAGGTACGAATGTGTGCATAATCTTTATTTTAAATGATTACCGTCAAATTGTTTTTTCTTTCTTATATAATGCTCAAAAACAACAGATTTTTGAAACGTTTGTTTATAAACCTGTTCGTTAATATGTTCTCTTTTTCTTTTGATTTTATTATACTGTCTCAAAAAAGAGAGTTGCGCACGAAATACTGCGATGGTATCTTTAAAATGACCTTGAAATAAAAAGAAAACAGCCGCAATAAAATCTAAAGGGAAACGGATGAGAAGAACAGTTAATAATTTTGTTTTAGGAATGTTTTTAAGCAAAAGAAACAGGTTGTTTCTAAAATTGAGATAAGTTTTTCGGGCGCTGTTTTTAGGCAGCGTTCCCCCACCCACGTGGTAGATTACCGATTGGGGTTCTACCATAACTTTGTAGCCCAAACTCTTTACGCGCCAGCAAAAGTCTATCTCTTCCATGTGAGCAAAAAACAGTTCATCTAAACCATTTAAGGTGTGAAATACAGCACTTCTGACAAAAAGCGCTGCCCCCGTTGCCCAAAATACTTCTATGGCATTTTCATATTGTTTGGTATCGTTTTCCAAAGACCCAAACACTCTGCCCCGACAAAACGGATATCCAAGGTAATCTATAAAACCGCCGCACGCGCCGGCGTATTCAAATTGGTGACGGTTGGCAAAAGATAAAAGTTTGGGCTGTACCACCGCAATATCAGGATGGTTATCCAATAGGGTGATAATGGGCTCTATCCAATTTCCCGTTACTTCTACATCAGAATTGAGCAAACAATAATATTCGGCATCAACTTGTTTTAAAGCATTGTTGTAGCCTTTTGAAAAACCTCCGTTTTCACTGTTTTGAATAATTCTTAAAGAAGAAAAGTGAGTTTTTAAAAATTCTACGGAATTATCCGTAGAGGCATTATCGGCTATGATAATCTCCGAATAGTCAGGAGAAAATTTAATAAGCGCGGGCAAAAACTGAGATAAAAACCTTTGCCCGTTCCAATTAAGAATAACTATTGCTAACTTTGCCACTGTTATGAATTTCAACGGCAAATATAACATAAAAAATAAAAAGTGAAAAAAAATATCAGAATTGTGCAAAATAATATTGTTGAATACTAAAGTGGGTAGTCCGACAAATTTTGACAATACAAGAGACGGAAAATATGATTTGGAAACAAAAACGTCGGATAAAAATAGTTTCTTCCGTTTTGGGCTACGTCGCGGGCGTATCAAATTTGCTTGGGAAGAGAGTTGGGGTTCGGCAGTTTTCCAATTAGACATTACCGAAAAGGGGGTGGCATTTAAAGACGTTTACTTTAAAGTTTCAGAGCCTTGGCTAAAAATCGCTTCTCTAACCGTTGGTATTTTCGCCAGACCGTTTGGCGATTAAATCTCTTATTCATCTTCCCGTAGAGAAAGTCATGAAAGAACTCTTCTGTTTCAGAAACTGTTTCCCGATGAAAGAGATTTGGGCGCTATGGTAACACTTGCCGGACCCAAAGGCTCGACAGTTGATGGCTTAAAATTAGACGCAGGCGCATTTTGCAGAAACGGGATTACTGTGCCCGATAACGGGAAAATGGACTTTATTGGTCATCTTACTGTAGTGCTTAAATATGCTGTTATGAACCCCAATACTAAAATTAGTAAAAAAGGGATTGACAACAAAACCGATTTGACATACAATTATTTTGGTTACGGTTTATTAGTAAGATGTACTTCAAATTTAAGATTAATGTGTTTTTATGAAATGCCTTTCAATACAAAATCAGGTGCAGAAGATCCATTGGCTACTAAACCGGATGCAAAACCCGCTACCGGATTTAATCACGTGAAAGATTATACGAAACACGTAAAAGAAAGCATATTTACTTGCAGGTTGCAGTTTAAGTTTTAATTTGCTAAACATGCGTAAGATAATCTGATTTTGGGAGAATCAATAAAGATTATTCCTGTATATTTTTCTTTTCTCACTCCCTTATCCAAACTTCGCCGCTATAGTGCACCATCTTATTTTTTCCTTTATAGTAAAAGGAATAATAGTAAGCACCTGCCGTAAAATCTGCTGCACAAAACGCACGAGCGCCTTTTATAACGATGTTGTTTCTTACATAAGTATCGTAATTCTGTTGTTCATATACCTGTTTTCCGTTTTTATCGTAAATAAATAAATGATTGGTTCTAAATTCATCAGGATCATCTTTGGGAATATGGGTGTTCAGATTGGTTACGGCAAAAATGGAGGGAAAAGTTTGGGAATTGTTTTTCAGCGTATCCGGAAAAAACAACTCATCTTCAATGGTTACCGTTTTGGTAAGCGCTACATTACAGCCGTTTTTTGTTTTCAGATGAAAAGTAGTATGGTAGTCCCCCCACGTACTGAACAGGTGAACGGGCGATAATACTGTCGTATTCATAATATTATCTCCCATATCCCAGTACCATTCTACTGTAGGATCGCCAAGCAACACCGGATCGGTAAGATTGGTAAACTCAACTTCCCCGAAATATTCTGCGAACAGCGCATTTTCAGGAGCAACCGTAAAGTTAATCTGGGGCATCTTATCAATAGTAATCACATTATATTTTGTCAGCGTGTCCGTGCAGCTATACATATTAGTAATAATAAGTTCAATATGATAATTTCCGGGTTCGTGAAGAAAAATATCAGGATTCTCTTCATCAAACATAAAATGGATGCTGTAATCATCATTGAAAACAGTCCATTGATAAGAAAGCGAGTCGTCCAAAAATTGTGTAGATTTATTAAATAACTGTGTAATAAGAAATTCACAGCCACGATTAGGGTTTACATCAAAGTTAATAGATAATAAATCAATAAAATGAGAACACACTGTATCCAATTCTCTATGAACAATATAATGTTTTTCTTTCTCTTGCGCATTGCAAAGAAACGTGTAGGCTATAAGAAACAAAAGAAGAAAAAACTTTTTGGTCATTTTGTGTTTACGCAAAAATAATTTCAATATTGTTTCCGACTTTCAGGTCTGCCAGCACGGCAACATTGCCATGATACATCGCAATCTCTAAAAATCCCAAGTGATTATAAACAAAAACCACTTCAGGGTCATTGGGATTATAATTAGTGTAGCATTGCGTAATGATTAAGGGGCGGGTAGCAGAGGCTACAGTAGCGGTAAAAGACTTTTTGCCTGCGGCTTCAAACATAGCAACAGGAATATTGGTAACCGCATTACAACACGAATCAATATAGGCAATCTTTCCTGAAATTATTTTACGTTCGGCATTATATTCAGGTTCAGACAAATTGCTAATTTGAAATTTAAGTACAGGATAGGGGGTAGTATTTTTAAGGTATTTGTTTTGAAACACCCACGAAGCCATCGCTGCTAATTTTTCAAAGGCATCAAGCGACATATCTCCTTCATATTGATACGCTTTCCAATCTTTTTCGGTATTAAACATCATAGAAAAAACGCCGGTATCTTCTCCCAGAAAATAATGGTCATTATGAATGAGTAATACAGGTTTTGTTTGGTTTGAAAAAGATAATCCTGAAAGAATAATATGTAAACTTCTTTTTGGGAAAAAAGAGTAACTGTTTTTAGCAATAAAAGCGGTTTGTGAGAGATTAAATACCTCTAAATTATGGGTAATATCTACAATTTGAATATCAGGCAAATATCTCAAAAGCACACCTTTGAATATACCGATGTAGGGGTCTCGAAGTTTCCAGTCGCTCAGTAAAGTAATCATATCTTTTATACTTAAATCTATTTTTGACAAATTCTTATCATAACAAAACAAACAAACGAGTAAATAATATTAGGCATCCAGGCGCCAAGTGCGGGAGAAAATCCGCCATAAATAGAGAATACGGTAGAGACCTGTTGCAGAAAAACAAAAATGAAAACCAATGCAATTCCGAAGAAAAGATGTACTCCTATCCCCCGCTGGTTCTTTCGAAAGGCAATAGCTACGCCCAGTAACGTCATAATAAAAATACCCAGTGCATTTGCAATCCTTTTATTCGCTTGAATGATGTAGTATTTTGCCATACCGCCGCCTTTATCTTTATCGCTACGAATATATTTTAAAATTTCACCAAAAGTCATTATTTCACAAGCTTTTTCATCTTGAGATAAATCTAACGGATGGATATTAAAAGCGGTATCCATAGAAACTCCGGAAATAATCTTTTCGTTTGTGTGCGTTGTGATTCGTTTTGTGTAATCGGATAACCTCCACATTTTTAAAGAATCCTCATAGCTAATTTCTCGTGCTGTTATTCTGTATTTTACAAAAGTATTTCCAATTTCATCATAAGAAAAGAGATAACCTTTTTTATCATTCACATTCCAGCGATCTACATATATATAACTATTTGCAGAGTTGCGAATGTGAAGATTAGTGGTTGTTTTCGTATAGTGCGTCATATATTGGTTCTTAAAATTCTCAAATCGAACCGTGGCTTTTGGCACAATAACGTTCGACATAAAAATGGCAAGTACAGCAATAGATAGCGCGCCGGCTAAATAAGGCGCAAGCAAACGGTAAAAATTAACGCCTCCGCTTAATATGGCTATAATTTCATTGTTGGACGAAAGTTTGGAGGTAAACCAAATAGTGCTGAGGAACGTAAAAAGTGGAATAAAAAGATTGAAAAAATAAGGAATCCAATTCAAATACCATTTAAAAATAACATCTATCCACGAAATTTTATAATCCATAAATCGAGATACATTTTCCGAGAAATCGAAAACCACAACAATTGCCATAAAAAGCACAAGTGCATAAAAAAATGTACTTAAAAATTTCTTAAAAATATAACGGTCAATGATTTGCACTATTTTTTAATAAAAATGTTTGCAAAAATAGGATTTTCTATTATTTTTGCACGTTTATTTTTAGAAAATGGAAGAAAAAAATAGAACCTCAAAACATTCCGAAAAAAATGCCAAATCAATTAAAGTTGCTGCTTTTTGTATTCTGGCTATTGTTGTTTTTTATTTTGGTACAAATTTCCTTAAAGGAGTTGAAGCATTTAGAAAAAAAGAGTATTACTATTCTGTGTATGAAAACAGTGGTGGGCTTTATTCGGGCGCTATTGTGTATTTGCAAGGGTACCCCATTGGAAAAGTTACCAAAGTAAAACTTCTAAAGCATTATCCTGTGCAAATTTTAGCAGAATATATTCTTAATGAGAATATTAAGTTACCTGTTGATTCTCGTTTTGATGTTACTTCAAGAGATATGTTGGGCGGAATTATTGTGCGTTTGGAACTTGGAAAAAGTTCGCAGTATGCAAAACCGGGGGATACCCTTACCTGCGGACTTATCCCTCAACTTACAGATGGTATTGAAGCTATGAAAGACCAAATCATTAACATTTTAGCATCAGTGGATACCATTGCAGTATCGCTCAAAGATGTTTTATCGCACCAATATGGCGCTCAAAAACTGGCTCAGACTTTATGTAATATTGAATCTATTACGGCTTCATTAGATAAAATTATTGCGGACAATAAAACCAATTTTGGTAAAATTGTAACCGAAATCTCAACTTTCTCTAGAACTCTCTCGGAAATCTCTCCCGAACTAAAAACAGTAGTTGCCAATTTTGACCAAATTGCCGATTCGCTTGCCAAAGCCAATGTAGCAGCAGTAATTGTGAATGCCAACAATACCATTCTTCAAGTGGAAGAGGTAATGAAAAAAGTAAATACAGGCAACGGCGATGTGGCTAAGTTATTGAACGAAGATGAATTGTATTCCAAACTCGGCAAAACAATACAAAGTTTGGAAGAACTTGTGGTGGATATTAAAGCTAATCCGAAGAAGTATATTAATGTTACGGTTTTTGGAAAAAAGGAAAAAGGAAAATAATTAGGAACTCCCCTTGATATAAGAAATAGTTTTATTAAAAAAAATAAATATGGCAAAAAAAGAAAACTCAATCCTTCAATTAATTTTGTCTCTTATGGGAATCACGTTGGTAGCGGCTGTGCTACTCTCCGCAGTTTACATAGTTACAAAAGATCCGATTGAAAAAATGAAAATTGAAAAAAATAATGCTGCTAAAATGGCGGTACTCCCCGGCTTCAATCCTGAAACAGGTACGCTAACCGAAGTAAAGATTTTTTCAGAAGAACTGAACGACTCTCTTAAAGTTACTTTAGCCTGTATGGACAACCAACTCTTTGGTATGGCTGTGGCAACTTACACCAATAAGGCTTTTAGCGGTCGCTTCGACATTATGGCAGGTTTTGATAAAGAGGGAAATCTGTTGAATACCGAAGTGCTTGAACATCACGAAACACCCGGACTTGGCGATAAGATTGATAAAAAGAAAAGCGCTTTCTCTGTGCAATTTGTAGGAAAAAATCCAAATATTAACAAACTTACGGTAAAAAAAGATGGCGATGGCGGTGAGGTTGATGCCATTACGGCAGCCACCATCTCCTCACGCGCTTTCTGCGATGCCGTGAACAATGCCTTCAAAGCCTTTCAAACAGCGCTGAAAAACTATGAATTAAATACCAAAAATGAAATAACAGGCAATGATATGATTGCAGAAAAGGAGGAAAATTATGAATAAACTTAATCTTATCACACGAGGAATTATTAAAGAAAACCCTACATTAATTTTAGTCTTGGGACTTTGCCCCTCGCTTGCCGTTACTACTTCTGCCATAAACGGTATAGGTATGGGACTTGCCACCACATTCGTATTAATCTGTTCCAATACACTGATTTCAATGCTTAAAAGTGTAATTCCGAACAAAGTACGTATCCCTTGTTTTATTGTGGTAATTGCCACCTTTGTTTCCATTGTTGATTTATTGATACAAGGGTATGTCCCTGCTTTAGCAGCAAGTTTGGGATTATTTATCCCTTTAATCGTGGTAAACTGCATTGTGTTGGGTCGTGCGGAGGCATTTGCCAGCAAAAACTCAATCTTTGACTCCCTCCTTGACGGAATCGGTATGGGGCTCGGATTTACTTTTGCCCTGTTCCTCATCGGATCAGTAAGAGAAATTCTCGGTAGTGGTTCCATTTTCAACTTTAAGTTTATGGAAAATACCGAATTGCTCCTTTTCGTTCTCGCTCCGGGAGCCTTTATCGTTATGGGATTCATCATTGCAGCAGTACGACTCTTTCAAACGAAATAAAATTTAAAAATTAAGATTTAAAATTTAAAATTTAAAATGTAATCATCCAATCATTAATCACTAATCACTAAAATCTAATATCTATGGAATACATATTAATGATCATCGGCGCAATTTTTGTGAATAATATTCTTTTGGCGCAATTTTTGGGCACTTGCCCATTTATGGGAGTATCAAATAAGTTGTCCACTGCTGCGGGCATGGGTGTTGCCGTTGTGTTTGTCATAACATTGGCAACCATTGTTACTACGGTAGTGCAAAACTATATTTTGGTACCGCTAAATATCACTTTTCTTCAAACCATTTCATTTATCTTAATCATTGCAGCTCTGGTACAAATGGTAGAGATCATTCTCAAGAAGATAAGTCCGTCTCTATATCAGGCGTTAGGAATTTTTCTTCCTTTAATCACCACCAACTGTGCTGTACTGGGTATCGCTATTTTGGTAACGCAAAAGAATTTTAGCATCATAGACAGCACACTTTTTGCTATGTTTTCGGCAATAGGCTTTGCCCTTGCCATCATTATTTTTGCAGGGATACGGGAACAAATGGATTTGGTTGATATTCCGAAAGGGATGAAAGGAATTCCCATAGCATTAATTACCGCCGGAATTTTAGCAATGGCATTTATGGGATTTGCAAACTTAGTATAGATTTTACTTATTTCTCTACTTCAGCCATAATCTCTTCCGCAGATTTGCCCAAAAAAGGAAGATAAGATTCCAAATTAACAGCTAACGTATCTGTGGGATATCTTGCAATAAACTCTCTGTAATAGATTTCCGCATTTTCATAATCGTGAAGAATATCTTCATAAATAATAGCTTTATTGATAACACAATCTCTAATTCCGTTAAAATCAGGATATATTCTTTGAATATCATTAAAAATGAGTAATGCTTTTTGACTGTACAAAGCGGTTTCTTTTGGATTATCAGAAGATTTTGCCACTGTCATCGCCATTAAACCTGCTTTATAGAGATACTCTGCCGCCGTCAAATCTTCGGGATAATTACTGCCAAATTCTTCTGCTTTAGCAATGTAGTTTTTTATAATAACGGCGTCATACTCACCCAGAAATCCCAACGAATCAATTGTTTGCAGCAATTGCAATACCGTCGCTTGCGCTTTCCCTTTTTCTTGCAGAAGCGTATTGTTTGATGTTTTGTTGCAACCCTGTATTAAAATCAATACAACGATGGCAAACCCTATTAATTTCTTTATATTCATTAGTTAATTATTTTTTGATTTATATTTTGGTTTCGTTTTTCCTGAGGCAATATCGTTTAATTTCTTCTTGACAATCATTTTTCTAATAGAAGAAATATGATCCGTAAAAACATTTCCTTCCAGATGGTCCAATTCATGAAGAATTACTCTGGCTACCAAACCTTTAAAGTGGGTAGTTTTTCTTTCTCCTTCTCTATTAGTGTATGTTAGAATGATTTCAGATTTACGCACGACATCCTCTCTAATTTCGGGCAAACTTAAACAACCTTCGTTAAAAGTAAAATCATCGCCCAAAACCTCTACAACATCGGGATTAATAAACACTTCTTTCATTAATTCTACGTCAGGATACGATTCTTTAAATGCTTGCGTATCTATAACAAACAGGCGCATTGAACGTCCCACTTGTGGGGCAGCAAGTCCAACCCCATCTGCATTATACATCGTCTCAAACATTTCATCAACAAATTCTTGCAAATGCGGCTCATCAGCAGAAACTCTCGCTGCTTTTTTTCTTAAAATGGGATGACCGAAAACGTAGATGGTGAGCATAATGATATTTAAGGTTTAAGGTTTAAGATTTAAGGTTAATTTTGGTACATAGTTTCATTAGAGATTAAATTTTAAATGTTAAATTTTAAATCTAAGAGTTTCTTTATATTGCAAGTACCCCTGCAACATAATGGTGGCGCTGATTTTATCTAAGAGGGCTTTGTTGGCGCGTGTTTTTCTGTTTACTCCGGCATCTATGAGTGTTTGGAATGCCATTTTGGAAGTAAAACGTTCATCGAAACGCACAATATCAATATCTTTTATCTCTTTTTTCAGACGATTAACAAAAGGTTCAATAAAACGTGCGGCATCGGAGTGGGTGTTGTTCATAGTTTTGGGTTCACCCACTACAATAGTTTCTACATTCTCTCTATTAATGTAGTTTTTTAAAAAGTCAAAAGCCTGTGAAACGTGAACGGTTTCGAGTGCGTGGGCGCAGATTTGCAGCTCGTCGGTTACCGCAAATCCTACTCTTTTTTGTCCGTAATCAATGGATAAAACTCTGCCCATAAGCATTTTACAATTTTGAGCCACTTTACGGACTTGAACCGTAGACCTACGCATTACGAATGCGTTGCTCTACCAACTGAGCTAAAGTGGCAATAGGGGCACAAAAATATAATAATTTGGTTATGTTCTCTCTTTCAAAAAACTCTTATCTTTGCCGCATATTTTTTTTCGATGAAAAAGAAACTTTGCAATCTGTTTATCATTCTTTTTAGCGTACTTTTCTTTACGCTTTCATCGGGTATTGTAATTACGTGGCACGAATGCTGTCAAAAATGCGAATGCTGTCAGAAACATCAACATACTAAATCAGGATGTACTCATTGTCAACACGACCACGAAACCAAAGTATATGTAAAAATTCAGGACGAATTTACCAAAAGTGAAAAAGTTCATTTTTTGCCTCAATTGCCTGAAACCGTTTGGTTTTTATCATCTGTTCAACTCATTGATGTTTTTGAAAAAACGACGCTCCATTTTCAATATGCTATTCCTCCTTTAATAAAATTAGCGGGCGTTAATTTTATCAATTTTACTTCTCAACGTATTTTTTATTCCTAACCCTCTGTGAATCCCTGTGACCTCTGTGTCTCTGTGCTGATTTTAACACAGAGTCACAGAGAACACTGAGTTACACAGCGTTTTAAGAGTTAACGTTTTATACATTTAATAATAATAACAATGAATACATCAAAAAATAAAAATCAAATAAAAAAACATATTTTCCTAATTATCTTAATAATTTTCAATTTTCAATTTTCAATTTTCAATTGCACGGCGCAGCCGCTCACCGGTCGTGTTACCGAGTTTTCGGAGAATGGGGTTGAAATGCCTGTCCCGGGTGCTATTTTGCAGTGGCTCAACTCGCCGATAGGAACAGTTTCCGACATTGAGGGGAAATTCACATTAGAGAAAGTGAAAACAACAGATATTATAATCGTTAAATATGCTTCGTATGATAATGATACCATTACGGTGAAAAAAGAACAGACAGAGTTAAATATCATACTGGCGTCATCGCACACTTTGAATACAGTGAACGTTGTGGCGCGCGAGGGTTCTTTTATCTCTATAAAACCCATTTTCACGCAGGTAATTACCGGCGAAGGGCTACGTCGCGCCGCCTGCTGCAATCTTGGCGAAAGTTTTGAAAGCAGTATCGCGGTAGATGTGGAATACTCCGATGCCGTGAGCGGCGCCAAACAAATCTCTATGCTGGGATTGGCAGGTATCTATACGCAGATTTTGTTGGAGAACATACCTTATATCAGATTGTTATCCAATCAGTTCGGCTTGGGATACGTGCCCGGCTCGTGGATGGATATGATCAGCATCTCGAAAGGAACCGCCTCCGTAACCAATGGCTATGAAGGAATTACAGGACAAATTCAATTAGATTTTAAAAAACCGGAAACCAACCGAGAAAGACTGTTTGTGAACATCTTCGGAAACAGTATGGGCAAAGGTGAACTCAATTTGAACTCCCGTTTTGATATGAACAAAAAGAAAACCGTTTCCGGTATGTTTCTAATGCACGGCGAAGGACAGTTTGCCAAAATTGACCATAACCACGACCATTTTATGGATGTGCCTCAAAACTATCAGTTCAACGGTATGTATCGTATAGATTATAAGGCGCCTGAGGTGTTTGAAGGCAGGGCTATGATTGGCTATCTGTTTGAAGACAGGATCGGCGGAATGATGCATTTTGACCCTAAAAAAAATATTAATGAATTAGTGAACAACAACATTTGGGGCTTGCGTATCAAAACGAATAAATTAGATGCCATTACTAAAAATGGTTTTTTGATTAACGGTGGCGAGTTTCAAAGTATTGGAACTATTTTGTCGTTTAATTATCAAAAAGACAAATCGCAATTTGGCTCGCGTTTGTATGATGCTACGCAATTAAGCGGCTATTTCAATGTGATATACAGCAATAAGTTTGGCGCAAAGAAAAATCACAAAATCAATGCAGGCGCAAGTTTTCAAATGGATAATGTAGATGAACAATTAAGAGAGAACACAGATTGGAGCTTGATGCCTCTGCCGGCAAGTTATTATAGCGGGAAAAGAACAGAAGCCGTTCCCGGAGTTTTTGCCGAATATGCTTACTCTATTGAAGCAAAGTTTATCATTATGCCCGGAATGAGATTGGATTACAATTTCAACTGCAAGCAATTGTTTTGGACGCCACGTCTGCACTTAAAATGGCAACTCACGCCCGAAACTTCCATTCGCGTTTCTGCCGGTAAAGGATACCGCACTTCCAACCCTATCATTGAAAACTTATCTCTATTAGTAAGTAATCGTCAGTTTGTTTTTAAAGACCAATTCGTACCGGAGCAGGCGTGGAACACCGGAATAAGTTTGGTGCAAAGTTTTAATATGCCGGGCGGAAAGTCCTCTTTTAGTGTGGACTATTATTATACCCATTTTCTAAATCAAACTATTATAGATTTGGATAATAACCCACACGAAGTATTGATTTATAATTTGAATGGCGACTACAACGGAAAAGGCAATCTTTCTTATTCACATTCAGCGCAGGCAGAACTAATTTTAATGCCGTTTAAACGTTTTGAAGTTACGTTAGCCTATCGTTTTAACGATGTTCGTTTAACCACCGCCGGAAAGTTGCAACAGAAATCTTTAATGAGTCCACACAAAGCGCTGTTAAATCTAAACTATTCATTACTTCACGACAAGTGGAAATTCAACGTAACCTTTCAATACAACTCGCCAATGCGGCTGCCCGATATGAGCGACAATCCCGAAGAATATCGTCCGGTGGTGAATAAAAACGGAAAATCTCCCGCGTGGGTGATGATGAACGCACAAGTTACCAAGAAATTTCGTTTATGGGAAATCTATATCGGCGGGGAAAATCTGCTGAACTACAAACAACAAGCCCCGATAATTTCATCAGACAAACCGTTTGGAGAATTTTTTGATGCTTCCGTAATTTATATGCCGGTTACGGGGATTATGGGGTATGTAGGGATTAGGGTTACGTTGAAATAGATCAGATACATTAAATTTTCTATTTTTGCCACTTAATTTTTTTAAACAATATTTTATGAAAAAACTAATCCTTATTTTTGCTGCAGCGTGTCTGCTGTTCAGTTGTTCAACCGAAAAAACATTCAAAATTTCAGGTATATTGACCGACTTCGGAAACCCCGATGAACCCACTATGCTTTATCTTAAAACAAGAAATGCAAATGAACAGTTGGTTAATATTGACTCTACTTTCTTAACCAAAAAAGAGACATTCGTTTTAAAAGGAAAATCCTCTGAAACCGACCTTTATTTCTTGGCGGATAAAGATAACGTTTTCTTTCTTAGAGTTTTTGTTGATCCGGGCGATAAGATTACGGTTACAGGAAACGCCGTTGAAACCTCCGCTATTAAAATTGAAGGCTCTAAAACACAAGCGCTTTACGATGAATATCTCAGCTCATTAGCACCCATACAGGAAGAACAGGAAACAATTCGCCAAAATTATATGATGTACGCTCAAAATCCTTCTATTCCGGAAGATGAATTTGAAAATATTGAAAAAGAACTAATTGCATCCTTTGAAGCATTGAATAAAAATATAGAAGATATAACAACTGAATTTATTAAAGCCAATTCAACCAGCATCGTTGCCGCCTATTTAGTGTATAGAAATACTGTTACAATAAGCAATTCCGCAGAAATAGAACAACAATTACAATTATTGGATCCTACGATGAGCAATAAATTTGCAACATTAGTAAAAGAACGTGTTGAGAAAGTAAAACAAACAGAAGTGGGCGCCGTTTTGCCGGGTTTTGAACTGCCCGACCCTGAAGGCAAACTTATCTCATTAGAGTCGATGCGCGGCAAGTATGTGCTGGTTGATTTCTGGGCAAGTTGGTGCAGACCTTGCTTAGGCGAAATTCCCAATCTTAAAATTGCATACGAAAAATATCACGATAAAGGTTTTGAAATCATAAGTATTTCATTAGATGATGATAAAGAAGCGTGGATAAACGGCGTAGCACAGCATGAATTAGTTTGGCTTAATGTATCCGATTTACAAGCATTCAACTCGCCAATAGCCAAGCAATTCGCCGTTGCATACGTTCCTCACACTTTCTTATTAGACCCTCAGGGTGTAATTCTTGCGGTGGATTTAAGAGGTGAAGAATTGGCAGGCAAGTTGGCAGAAATTATGCAATAAATAGATGAAGAAACATATCCCCAACCTGCTCACCTGTTGTAATGCCTTTTTGGGCGCTATTTCAATAGTGTTTGCATTTAAAGGTTTTTTAGAAACTGCCGCACTGCTGATCATTGGCGCTGCTGTCTTTGATTTTTTAGATGGTTTTGCCGCGCGATTATTAAAAGTGCAATCTGAAATTGGCGCTGATCTGGATTCGCAGTCCGATATTATTTCGTTTGGACTTGCGCCCGCCGCTATTCTGTATATGTGGATGAATTTTTGCTTTGCCAATTTGCCGCCGGAATTAAAAGTGTTCCCGCTCACGCTACTCCCTTACTTTGCCTTTATTATAGTGCCTTTTTCTGCCTATCGGTTAGCCAAGTTCAACAACGACAAACGTCAGGAATCTGTTTTTTACGGACTGCCCACGCCGGCAAACGCTTTTTTTATCGCTTTTTTGCCCTTCGCTGCCGATAAACTGCCTTTTCTAGATAACTTTTTGATATTAATGTTATTAACCCTCATTTTCTCTATACTGCTCATTGTAGAGTTTCCTATGTTTTCGTTAAAATTCTCTGATTATAATTTTAAGAAAAACTGGATACGATACACTTTTCTGCTTTTGGCTGCGCTGTTGTTAGTCGCTTTTCAATTAGCCGCATTTCCCATCATCATTCTGCTTTATATTCTCATTGCCTTAATACAATTTGGTTTAACTAAAGTATTACATCAATGAAAATTAGTTCCATAGCCCTGTTTTGCGGTTCTGCCGACGGGTTTAATGAAAAATATAAAGAGATTGCTGCCGCCTTTGGGAAAATGTGCGCCGAAAATCACATTACTTTGTACTACGGCGGCGCTGCTTTAGGGTTGATGAAAGCCGCCGCAGACGCCTGCCGTGCCCACAACGGCAAAGTAGTGGGCATTGCCCCCTCGTTTTTTTCAAACTCCACCGTTATTGATACTACATTGGAAGAACTCTATTTGGTGGATTCCATGAGCGAACGCAAACAGATGTTGGAACACTCCGCCGATGCTTTTGTTACACTGCCCGGCTCTTACGGCACTATGGACGAGTTTTTTGAAGTATTAACAGACGCGCAACTCGGACTACACCACAAACCCGTTGCAATCCTCAATGCCTTTGATTATTACGCGCCCCTCATTCAACAACTTGAACGCTTTAAAAAAGAGGGCTTTCTGCGTGACTTTCATTTTGACTTACTGATTATTGTCACCACGATGGAAGAACTTTTTGATAAATTGGAACGTTACGAGAACTCTAACGACAGGCATTGGTTGGATAAAATAAAAAAATGAGTCGGATTATTTAATACCCATCTCATACATACGTAATTTCATCACATCAACCTTAGATGGCTTTTCGATAGGGTAATACTTATTTTCATATTCTTCTACCAAATCGGATAAAAAATCCAATTCAATAGACTCCGGTATTGTTGAATAGTTTTCATCGGTTACTATTTCCAATAGTTCATTAATTCGTTTAACTATTGCATTATATTCTGTTTCATTTGAAATTGACTTCATAATTAACTATTTATATTATTGAATGATCTTTAATCTTGTCATAATCAGCGTGAGTTCCCACAAAACGTATGTAAACATATTTCGGTATAAATAAAACAATAGCAATTATACGATACATATTCCTTTTTATATTAAAAACATATCTTCTATTTCCTACGGAATCAACGCTGTGAAAAGTGTTTTTCATTTCAGCAAAATTAGTCCATTCCGATTCTTTTGTCTTATAATACCAATCTTCCAATACAGATTTAGAATTGGGATGTTTTAAATAAAATTCAATCAGTGTTTTATGTACAAAAATCCTCATGATAAATTTTGCTGCGAAAATACAACTTCTTTTTGAAGTAATATTATGTTTAATTTTCCATGCAGCATTTTTTCTATTTTTACGTTCTATTGTTGTTATATATCACATCGTCCTCAAATTTATGAAACCACTGCGCCTTTTCATGTATGGCATCATTTTGCTAATCTTTTCGGCAAATATTCAAGCACAAAACAACACCTGCACCGTTACAGGCGTTATCATTGACAAACATTCAAACACGCCCCTTTTCTATGTGAACACCGGATTGCTCAATGCGGCAGACAGCGCTGTGGTAAGTGTTGCAACTACCGATAAAGAGGGGATTTTTACATTCTCGAATATTAAATCCGGAAACTACATTATTAAAACCCATTATGTGGGATACGAGGTTTATCTGCAATCTTTGTATGTGAGCGGCGAGAACAAAGTTATAAAAACGGATACCATTGTGTTGCAGCCCACCGCTGCAAAATTGGAAGGGATTACCGTAACGACCACTAAACCTGTGTATATGAACGATGGAGAGAAAATTCTGTATAACGTTTCGGAAGATGCCGGCGTGCAAACCGGAACGGTTGCAGACGCATTGCAGAACGCGCCCGGCGTGGAGGTGGACATTGAGGGAAATATCAAGTTAAGAGGCGTTTCAAGTGTTGAAATTTGGATTAACAATAGACCCTCTCGGTTAAAAGCGGAAAACTTGAAAACCTATCTGCAACAAATGCCCGCCAACAATTTGGAACGTATTGAAGTAATCACCAATCCGTCAGCACGATACACCGCAAAAAGCGATGGCGGAATTATTAACATTGTTACAAAATCAAATATTCAAAAAAACAGTTTTATCAGTTTTGGGCTCAATGGCTCCACCCGCCCTATGGCTTCTCCGTGGTTTTCGTATATGTTTTCTAACGAAAAGTTTTCTATCAATTTGTATTTGAACGGATATTATTATTTTATAAAGAGAAAATCGCACGGATACAGTACCCTTTTCACAGAAAACATGGATACCTCAAGTTATAGAAGTTACACCAGCGATACTAAATGGAATACAATCAGTACAAATGCTTATCTGCACGGTTCTTATAATATTGATTCACTGAAAACTATCTCTTTTTATGGCGGTGTATGGATAAATCCGTTTTCTAAAACCACTCAAAATCAAGATTATATCTACCGAAAATATATTGATAAACCCGGAATTTATGATTATACGGAAAATGATGCAGAAACCTCCTATGCTTGGGACGTTGAATTAGGCATGGAGTACGAACATAATTTTAATGATGATGGACATACTCTCACAACAGAATTCTATTTTGATTACTGGCAACGTAACTATAATAATAGTGTACAACGCTTTTACAATCAACATTCTGAATTGAACAAAAATAAAATACATACGAGTATTTATAAAAGTTATAGTACAAATCTCAAAATGGACTACAGTCTGCCTTTTCTTGAAGACGGATTAATTGAGATAGGCTTTGACGGCGACTATTCTCATGGATTAAAAGATAAAAAAACCGATACATTGCAGCATCTTTCAGGAATTTATGTGTTAGACTCTATGCGCTACTATAACTGCATCGAAAATAACAGTGATTTAGAGGCTTACGTTACCGTTCAATACAAATTTGGAAACTTTACCTTAAAAGGAGGTTTACGTTCTCAAAGTCGCATTTTTAACTATAAGGTAATTAACAGCCCTGCCAATCACGACACAAAAACCTATACAGGGCTGTTTCCTTCGCTGCATTTGAGTTATGCAACCAAAACCATGCATAATTTCAATTTGAGTTATACTCGGAAAGTGAGATACCCCTGGGGTTCGCAAATAAATACCTTTATTATTTATGACGAAGACGGTTATGAAACCGGCAATCCAAACCTTAAATCCACTTACACCAATGCCGTAGAGGGCGGGTGGACAAAATATTTCAATAAGTTCGGTAATGTGGGATTGTCTGCCTATTTTAGAAATACAAAGAACGAAAGAAATGGATTTACCGATGTGATTTACAGCGATTTCTTTGGAAGATATGTAACCTATTTTTCATACATCAATTCAGGCAAATCATATCGGTACGGCGCCGACCTCAATGTGATGTACAAACTGAAAGCATTTATGAATATCACTTTCAATGCGGGGATTTATCAATATCACAATGAAACGTTTTTTAGAGAGGAAGAGACTGTAATAACCAACAATTTAGGCTATAATTTTAAGCTAAAATTTTGGGCAAAACTCTGGAAGTTTTTAGAAATCAACGCCTCAGGATATTATTATTCAAAAAACAAAAGCGTATATGCCGAATATGCGCCGGCTTATGCCATTAATTGCGGTTTGCGTTCCGATTTTTGGAATAAAAAGATTTCGGTGTATCTCAATGTGCAGGATATTTTTAATTGGGGCAGGTCTAAAGAGCTCAACACCAACCCTTATTATATTGCTTATAATTCAACCAAATACAACAGTCGCTACATCAGCGCGGGCATCACTTTCCGATTTGGAAAGATTGAATTGGAGGGGCAGGCAAAAACAGGGGGGAATACGGAATAAAAAACTGCAATCACGGATGTTTAATCTTCGGGTTTCTTGATTGCTGTTCCCTGGGCCAGTATAATGTTTTTCCAAGCATAGAGATACCCCAATATCCTCTTACACGCAGTTGCCCATTCTTTTCGAGACGCATATAAGCTTTAAATTTTCCGTTTTTTCCGGGATAAATAAAGGTAGCGTTTTGCCATTCGTTTTCTTTTGCATTGAAAGTCAAATCTTTCATAAACACCAACCCTTCATATTTTTTTCGGTCTTCTTCATTTACCCAAATTACAATTCCTTCATAAATACCATTCCCTGCATTATAAATATACACTTGTGAGATGGCGCCGGAAAAAGGGTCTTCGTTAAGATAATACCCTACAATATCATCAGGTTTGTTTTGGGCTAAAAGTACAGTCTTAATGCCCGCAAAAAAGAAAAATATCAATACAAAAATCTTTCTTCTATAAAATCTCATATTGTCAGGTTGTTTCGATTGGTATTAAAATTGCCGCAAAAATAGAATATTTTCATTTCACTGTTTTTTTGACTTTTAGTGATTTTACTCCGGTTTTTTCGTCTGTTTGTGATAAACCCAAAAAATAAAATATTTTTGCCCCGCTTTTGTTTCGTTTTAAGCGTAAAATTTTAATCAATGACGAATAAACATTAAACATTAATCACTAATTACTCTATGAAAAAACTACTATTGATTACCTGCCTGTTTATTTCGACAGCGGCGTTTGCACAGGAACAGGATACTGTTCCATCGCAAGAACTCCAATCTGAAGAAGCTTTTCAGGAAGATATGCTCAAAGAGATGGATGCACTGCTTGATTTGTGGTACATCAAAAAGCAAATGGGAAGTATCAATATGGGAACACTAAACGATAACAGTGAAGAGGATTGCTTGATAGATTCTATAGTAATCAAAAGATTACAAAATTTACACACGGTAATTCCGTTAATCTTCAATCGGGAGATTAGAAGTAAAATTGAGTTGTATGTTTGTAAAAGACCACGTACTTCGTCCATTATTCTGGGGCTTTCGCAATATTATTTTCCGTGGATGCGGGAAATTTTTGATAAGTATGATGTTCCTGAAGAATTAATTTATTTGACGATTATCGAATCGGCGCTCAATCCTGTTGCGGTTTCGCGCGCAGGCGCTACCGGTATCTGGCAATTTATGTATGCTACCGGCAAAGCATATCAATTGGAAGTGAACACTTTTGTAGATGACCGCCGCGACCCTTTTAAGGCTACCGATGCGGCTGCCCGACACCTCCGAGATTTATATAACATTTTCAATGATTGGGGTCTCGCTATCTCTGCCTATAATTGCGGAGCCGGCGGCGTAAGAAAAGCAATTACACGTTCCGGCGGTAAAACAGGCTTCTGGAATGTAAAACCGTTCCTCCCAAAAGAAACTCAAAACTATTTTCCATACTATATCGCTGCCCTCTATTTGGTGAACTACCACCTTGAACACGGTATCCCCTTTGCAGAACTTACTATCCCATTTGCTGTGGATACGGTAATGGTGAAAAAAGAGTTGCATCTTCAACAAGTGGCTGATGTGTTGGATATTGATTTGGAAGAACTTAAAATATTAAATCCGCAGTATAAACGACTTGTAATCCCTGCATACAGCCACCCCTATCCATTACGTTTAAAATATGCGGATATTTTGCGTTTTATTGAATGGGAAGACTCTATTTATCATTATAAATATGATGAACTTTTTCACCCTATGAAAGTATATGAAGGACTCTTCACCGGAATTCCCGTTACTCAATCCGACTATAAAAAAGTGTATTATACCGTTAAACAGGGCGAAAGTTTAGCCGCTATTGCCAATAAATACGGATTATCGGTACTTGAGATTAAGAAAATGAACAATTTGAGCAGCAATGCTATCAAGCCCAAACAGAAACTTCTGGTGGGTTATGAGTACTTAAAACCACTTCCTCCAAAACCCGTAGAGCAGGTGCAGGATACCGCAAACCTTCAATCTACTGCTATTGATTTGCGTGCAGAAAATCAGCAGCAGGATTCAATCGCTTCCCAACGACAGAACGGTAATCCTGATGTTTACGTGGTACAAAAAGGGGACAGTTTGAGTTCTATTGCGGCAAAATTTGGAACAACTGCCCGTATAATTGGAGATTACAATAAATTACAAAATATTAACACGCTCTTCGTTGGGCAAAAATTACGCATTCCACCGCAGTAATTTGAGTATTTGCGCACAAGTGCTGTGACAACTAAAAAAAATAGCATAACTTTGCCGCAAATTTTTAAAAATGAAAAAGATATTTCTATTTGCCTGCGCTATTGTGCTTACGCTTAGCGCATTTAGTCAAAATTTTAACGAATCGGAAAGTTGTACCAGCATTATGGTTGGGAAGAAAGCCAGCGCCGATGGCTCGGTGATTACCAGCCACACCTGCGACGGAGGATACAGAACGTGGATGCGGATAGAGTCTCCCGTTGAGTTTAAAAACGACACTGTTATCGCTGTTTATAAAGGAATACTGAAAACAGAATCCCCTACCGATGGTCGTAATGTTTCTAAAACCGGTGAAATTTTTCAACCTGCTATGAAAACTTATGCTTTTTTGAATACTGCCTACCCTTGTTTAAACGAAAAACAGTTGGCAATAGGCGAAACGACCTTTTCAGGGCGCCCTGAAATGAAAAATCCTGATGGTTTGTTTTATATTGAAGAGTTGGAAAGAATTGTGTTGCAAAGATGTACAACAGCGCGGGAAGCCATAAAACTGATAGGTAAATTAGTGAAAGAGTATGGCTATGCCGATGCCGGTGAGTGCTTAACCATTGCCGACAAAAATGAAGTGTGGCATTTTGAAATTTTAGGGGAAGGAAAAGATAAAATCGGCGGAGTGTGGGCTGCCCAACGTATCCCCGACGACCACGTAGGTATCTCCGCAAATATCTCTCGAATTGGCGTAATAGATTTTAATAACAAAGATTTTTTTATGACTTCTGAAAACGTGAAAGAAGTTGCAAAAAAGTTGGGCTATTGGGATGGAATAGAAGAATTTAAGTTTTATAAAGCCTATAACAAGGAGGGACACCGTCCGTTTGCTATTCGGGAGTATTTTATCTTGAGCAGATTAGCCCCATCCTTACAACTGAAATTTGATGTTGATGAATTACCTTTCTCTGTGAAACCCGATAAAAAAGTTTCTGTTCGTGATGTTATAAGTTTATATAGAGAAACGTATGAAGGTACGGAATGGGATATGACTAAAAATTTGTTAGTGGACAAGAAGATAAACGACAGTATTACGGAAAAGGTAAAAAGCGCTTACGCCAACCCGTGGATGACTGCAGATATGATTAAGATGATTAACAGTATTGATTCGGGGAATGTAACTTTTCAGCGCACGGTGGCAGTGGCGTGGTGTTCCTACTCTTTTATTGTGCAGTTGCGCGACTGGCTGCCGGATGAAGTAGGTGGTGTAGCGTGGTTTGCATTGGATAATCCGGGAGAAAGCCCAAGATTTCCCATATTTTGCGGTACCCAACAACTACCGGAACTGTTTAGCGTTTGCGGACAATATCGTTTTCGTACCGATGCTGCACTTTGGTGGTATCGTCGTGCCAACCGCTTAGCCACAGTGAAATGGCAAACCACCCGAAAAACTATTGAAGAAAATGTCGCTTACTTTGAAGATAAAGCCTTTGACGAACTTCCATACCTCGAACAAAAAGTAAAACAGGCTGTTTTAAAAGGAGATCATAAACTCGCAACGAAATTGACGACCGATTACACCAACGATTTTACCCGTGCTACTTTGCAAAAATGGTGGGAATTAGGCGATCAGTTTTGGGGGATATTTGGGAAGAGTTTTTAATAATTTGCACCCTCATCTTTTGCATTAGCACCGAACCGTCTTTTAATATCATAATAATAAAATTCCGTTGTTTTTTAGTATTAACGTTACTCATTCACCGGCTCCGTGTGAACATTAATCTGCGTTCTGCTGCCAAATACTTCGCGCAGACGAGCCGAAAGCGCTCCGGAAATATTATGCGCCTGCACCAAAGATATTGTGTTGTCTAATTGAATATGTACGTCAATCACATAAATCTCACCAATCTTACGGGTACGAAGTTTGTGAAAACTTTTAATTTCACTGTCTTTCATTATTAACATTTCAATTTCTCTAACTGTTTTTCCGGGTAACGAAGCCTCCATAAGTTCTTGAATGCTTGGGAAAGAGAGCTCAATGGCTGTTTTCATAATGAAGAAACTAACTATTACACAGGCTATTGGGTCTAAAATCACCCATTTATCGCCCAAAAATATAGCGCCCGCTATCCCAATGGCAACCCCAATGGAAGAGAACGCATCGGAACGATGATGCCACGCATTGGCAATGATTGACTGACTGTTTATCTGTTTTCCAACTATTTTAGTATATTGAAACAATCCTTCTTTGCATACAATTGAAATAATTGCTGCCCAAAATGTTATGATATGAGGTCTCAATAAAGCCTCTCCTTTAATCACCGCAATTATTTTGCTTGTTCCACTATAAAAAATCCCCAGACCAACAAAAAAAAGTATCAATGCGATTAAAAAGGTAGAAAACGTTTCAAATTTGCCATGTCCGTAGGGATGTCTTTCATCTTTCTCCGAATCTGAAATCCTGAAGAATACAAGGACAATTATATCAGTAACAAGGTCGCTTAATGAGTGTATTCCATCGGCAATCATAGCAGAACTCTTTCCAAAAAATCCTGCTATTATTTTTCCCAAAGATAAAACAACGTTGATAACAAATCCTATCCAGGTAACTTGTTGTGCTTTTTGTGTTCTTGTTGTGGTCATTTGTTTACATCAATTGCGCAAAAATATTTTTTTTTTTAAACGAAAGAAGGCGGCGATTAAAACGCACGGAATTGTAACCTTTTCGCAACTTTTTTTTTAACGAAAACGATATGCTTACCGGTTTCTCTGCAAATTTAGAGAGAATCAAATGTGAGGTCTGTCGCGATTTTTCTATTTTTGCGCCAAAAAAAAATTGGAACGAATCCCGTCTCTTCTGCAATCTGTTATCCCTGTTGTGTTGTTAATGGGGCTTATATTTTGTAATGTTATTATTCTTTCTGATGACACGTTGGGGGGCGCTAATCAACTTTCGCTTCTTGTTGCGGCAGCGGTGGGTGCATCATTTGCATTGTATAATAAAGTGTCGTGGGATAAGTTAATGGGCGGCGTAATCAAAGCCATAACTACATCTTTTCCTGCTATTATGATATTGTTAATGGTAGGCGCTTTGTCCGGTGCGTGGATGTTGAGCGGCATTATCCCTACGATGATATACTGGGGGCTTGAAATTTTGCGTCCGACTTATTTTTTGCCGGCGTGTGTGGTGATCACTGCCGCCGTTTCATTAGCAACGGGAAGTTCGTGGAGTACGTGCGCTACCGTTGGCGTAGCGCTAATAGGTATAGGTTCTGCTATGGGGATAAACGAAGCCTACAGCGCCGGCGCTATCATTTCGGGCGCCTACTTCGGCGATAAAATCTCTCCGCTTTCCGATACCACCAATCTGGCTGCTGCAGTAGCCAAAACAGATATTTTTGTACACGTTAAATATATGTTGCAAACTACTATCCCTTCGCTCACTTTAGCTATTATTGGGTTTATTGTTCTTACTTTTTTTATTCAAAATTCCGGCACATCTTTAGAAAATGTCAGTCAAATTCAGCATACCATTAATGAAATGTATAATGTCAATATGGCATTACTTTTAGTTGTAGTTTTAGTTATTTTTCTGATTGTAAAAAAAATGCCACCGGTATCGGTGCTTTTCATCGGCGCATTGCTGGGCATTTTTACTGCTCTTATCTTCCAAAGAAACTACTTAACCGAACTTTGCGGAGGGACTTTGAATCTCAGTAATCTATATGGGGTTTGCACCCGTGCTCTTTTCGGGAAGATACTCCCCCAAACAGGTATTCCGGAAATCAATGATTTGCTCGCCACAAGGGGTATGGCAGGTATGTTGAACACAATATGGCTTATCATTACTGCTATGATTTTTGGAGGAATTATGGATGCCGGAAGATTCTTGGAACGGATCACACAAGCCATTTTAAGTATAACTAAAACGCCCCAAACATTAGTGTCGTCCGTAACAGGAACGTGTATTCTTTTTAATGCGACTACCGCCGACCAGTATGTTTCGATTGTTGTTCCCGGAAATATGTTTGAAAATGCTTTTCAAAAAGCAGGCTTGGAAGGAAGATTATTGAGCAGAACATTAGAAGATTCGGCTACTGTTACCTCCGTACTTATTCCGTGGAATACCTGCGGGGCTACGCAAGCCTCTGTACTGGGTGTGGCTACCGCAACATACTTCCCCTACGCATTCTTCTGCTGGATTTCACCACTGATGACACTCTTTTTTGTTTGGATGAAAATTGGAATAAAGAAGATAGTGGTTAGTAATTAATGATTACGTGAATATAATTAGTTTTGTTTTTCATCGTTAAACTTTTGTCCTCGCCCATCTCCTCAACTCTAACATTTAAGATTTAAGATTTAAGATTTAACATTTAACATTTAAAATCTATATATGATTACCTACATTAAAGGCATTATCACCGAAAAAACTCCCGCTTATGTGGTCATAGAGACTGCCGGCGGTGTGGCTTATGGCATTCACATATCATTAGCCACTTTTTCTCAATTGAAAGAAACAGAAAATGTGAAATTATTAACCCATTACGTCATCAAGGAAGATGCGCACCAACTGTTTGGTTTCTATACGGAAGAGGAGCGGAGTCTGTTTCGCTTGCTTATTACCGTAAACGGGATTGGCGTAAACACTGCACGTTTAATTCTCTCCTCTTTAAGTACGGAAGAATTGATTCACGCTATTGCAACGGAAAATATTAAGGCTATTCAAGGAGTAAAGGGAATCGGGTTGAAAACAGCGCAACGGGTAATTATTGACCTCAAAGACAAGATTGGTAAAGGCATTCCACAAAATATTGAAAAAATCTCAATTTCTTATAATAATAATAGGGAGGAAGCGTTATTTGCTTTGTTGTCGTTGGGTTTTGTAAAAAATTCGGCAGACAGCGCATTAGAAAAGATTATTCGTGCCGAAGGTACGAATTTATCTGTTGAAGAGTTGATTAAGAAGGCGTTAAAAGTATTATAGAAAAAGAAAATGAACTAACTTACACTATCGTGATTTTTGGGAAGCAAGCAAAATTTTACCTCATTCCTGCGCTAATTGTATTTGCCTTATATTCGGCAGTTTTGGCTATTCCGGCACCGGAAATATCTTACTTTGGCGAAGGGACTCAACCCTCATTGTATCCATTTGTAGATGACAATAATTTTACCGAAACTTCATCAATCAATTTTGATGATTTTATTTATGAACCAGACCTCTTTGAAATGCCTGTTCCTCCTCCCGATACGGGACTGCGCAGCAAAGTGCCCAATCCTGATAACAATCCTTTGGGAAACGAATTTTACTCTCCGTTTCATTTGCATACCCCTCCCGCGCTTACCCGAGAAATACAGTATGACCCTGCGACCAACTCATATAGTTTTCAAAACAAAATCGGGACAACTCCTTTTGGACCGGCGGCTTCAATGAATGTGAACGAATATATCAATTATGATTTACAGCAAGAAATAAAAAACTATTGGCGCGAAAAAGGCGCCTCTTATGTTTCCGGACCTAACCGCAGAGGCGGCGGCGGTATCATCCCCCAACTCCGCGTGGGAGGAGATGTTTTTGAAACTATTTTCGGAAGTAATATCATTGACATCAGACCGGCAGGTAATGTGGAACTACAATTCGGTCTGAAACACAGGTCTAATAAAAATCCGTATATTGCCGAAAGTATGCAAAAACAAACCATTTTCGATTTTGAATCCAAAATTCAATTGAGCTTGATGGCTAAAATCGGAGATAAAATCAGTTTCAACTTAAATTACAACTCGGCATCCAATTTTGACTATGACAATAAAATGAAACTCAAATATGAGGGAAAAGAAGATGATATTATCCAGCTACTTGAGTTTGGTCACGTTAATATGCCGCTTAACAGTACTCTCATTACAGGTAGCCAAACGTTACTTGGGCTTAAAGTGGGTTTAAAGTTTGGCAAACTGAATATTTTGGCTGTAGCCTCGGAGAGCAATGCTCAAAAACAAACTATAAATATTACCGGCGGAGCACAAACTCAGGATTTTTATTTTCGTGCAGATGAATATGAAGACAACAGACACTTTTTTATTGCGCAATATTTTAGAGATCATTACAACGAGGCATTGTCAAAACTGCCTCTTATCCTCTCTGATATTGTGATTACAAAGATTGAAGTTTGGCGTACTGCTATTGGACCAGCGACTCAAGATAATAGAAATATTGTGGCATTTACTGATTTAGGTGAGAATAACCCTTCACATGATATCTTCCAACCCGGTCACGGTAATTATCCTGACAATAGCAGTAATGAATTGTGTAATCTTATAGATACTGCTCTAATAAGAAATTTCAGTGTTGTAACACAAAATTTAAAAGGTTTGGGTTTGACTGCAAGGGTGGACTACGAGGAAGTGGAAAACGCCCGCCTGCTTTTCCCTAACGAATATACTTACAACCCTAAATTGGGCTTTATCTCTTTGAACACTGCATTAACTTCCGATCAGATGCTGGCAGTTGCGTTCCAATATCAAGTAATTGGAGACGATAATGTATATCAGGTGGGGGAATTTTCAAATGAAGTGTTTGCACCAAATTCTATTCGTGTTAAATTGCTTAAAAGTACTAACTTAAATACAAAAGGTCCGCTATGGAAGTTGATGATGAAGAATGTATATAGTTTGAACGCCTATCAGGTTTCATCGGAAAAATTCAGATTAAATATTCTTTTTACCGGTGATGAAGAAGGAATTCCAAACGGGTTCTTTAATAACAGTTCCAAAAAAGGGATTCCTTTAATCCGTTTAATGGGCTTGGACAGATTGAATATTCAATTAGATCCCTACCCCGATGGTGTTTTCGACTTTATTGACGGTGCAGATATGAACGGAGGGACAATCGTTTCCCGTAGCGGTAAAATCTATTTCCCAACCATTGAGCCGTTTGGTAAGGATTTAAGGGATGCCATTGGGGATGATCCTAAGGATCAGGTTTGGGCAGATAAATATGCTTTTGACTCGCTTTATACGATGACCAAAACTATGGCACAGCAGTTTACAAGCAAAAATAAATATTATTTGGAAGGTCAATACCGCTCTTCGTATGGCGCCGAATTTTATTTGGGTGCGTGGAATATTCCGCAAGGTTCGGTGGTGGTGAATGCAGGAGGAATGAAACTAACGGAAAATGTGGACTACACTGTAAACTACAGTATGGGTAAACTTACTATTACCAATGAAGGTATATTAAGATCAGGAACTCCGATATCTGTTTCGGTAGAAAATAATTCTCTCGGAGCTAATAAAAAACGCTTTTTCGGTTTAAATGCAGAATATAAGTTTACTGATAATTTCCTGATAGGCGCTACTATTTTAAATTTGAGTGAACGTCCGTTTACACAAAAAGTAAATTATGGATATGAGCCTATTAACAATATGATTTGGGGGATGAATTTTGCCTATAAAACAAAACTCCCGTGGGTTACTAAATTAGTTGATTTCCTTCCGTTTCACAGTACAACCACTGAATCAACATTTCAGGTTGAAGGAGAGTTTGCTCATTTTGTACCCGGACACAGCAGGAGAATTGGTAAGAGTGGTACTACATACATTGACGATTTCGAGGGTTCCAGATCTACTGTTGATTTACGACAGCTTAATTATTGGAGTTTGGCTTCTACCCCGCAAGGGCAACCCGACAAATTCCCCGAAATCTATTCCGATACCACCGCACTGCCGCGCTATCAATTAGCATACGGCTATAACAGAGCACGGCTATCGTGGTATATCATTGCCCATTTGTTTTACGACAATTCTACAAAACCTTCCAATATTGATAAGGAAGAACAGTCGAAACCATATTCACGCGCCATTTACGAACCCGAACTGTTTCCCAAAAAAGAGTATCCGAACGGAGCACCTCCTACTTATATGTCGGCATTGAATCTGGCATTCTATCCTGAAGAAAAAGGACCTTATAACTATGATGTTGATGGAAGAGAAGGGCTTTCAAAAGGGATGAATGAAGACGGTACTCTTAAAGATCCAACTTCCCGTTGGGGTGGAATAATGCGAAAATTTGAAAATACCGACTTTGAGGCAAATAATTATGAGTTTATTGAGTTTTGGTTAATGGATCCCTTTATTGAAAATAAAACGCATAAAGGTGGAAAACTCTATTTCAATATAGGAGATATTTCTGAAGATATTCTTAAAGACAATGAGAAGTTTTTTGAAAACGGACTTCCAAGCGATGACGAATATTCGGACGTAAATTGCAAGTTTACCGTTTGGGGGCGCGTGCCCACAATTCAACAAATTCTAAGTGCGTTCGATAACGTTGAAAATAACCGCAATCAGGATGTAGGATACGATGGACTCACCACACGAAGGGAAAGAGAATTTTTTGGAAACGAGAAAGATGAAAACAGTTACTTAAGACTGTTAAAAGAACAGTTTGGAACAAACTCTCCAGCCTATATCAATGCATGGAACGATCCGTCAGGAGATGATTACAGATTTTACAGAGGAGATTATTGGGATAATAAAAATGCTGGTATTATTGAACGCTACAAATATTTTAATAACTCTGAAGGTAACTCAATTGAGAATTTTAACAACGACTATCCTAACAGGATGTCGGTTGCTACCAGTACTCCTGACAGTGAAGATATTAACAACGATAATACAATGAGTAAAGATGAAAAGTATTATCAATGGAGTATAGATATTACCCCCGATATGATGACTGTCGGACGAAATTATATTAATGATGAAATGGATGCTACTCCGGCACAAAAACTACCTAATGGTACAAGTCCTGTTACGAAGTGGTATCAGTTTCGTATTCCCGTAAAAAATCCGGAAAAGACTATAGGTGCTATTAGCGGATTTAATTCCATTAGATTCCTGCGCGTTTATATGCGCGATTTTGAAGAGCCTATTGTCTTACGTTTTGCTACTTTTGATTTGGTGCGTAATACCTGGAGAACTTACACACAAGACCTTTTGGAAGAGGGCGACTATTTGCCGGGGCAAGATAGTGGAAATACAGAGTTTTTAGTAGGTACTGTAAGTTTGGAAGAAAACGGAACAAGAAAACCAATCCCTTATAAAGTTCCTCCCGGTATTGAACGTGAAATAATGTATGGCGGTACAACTACCTACAGACAAAATGAGCAATCCATAAGTATGAAAGTGAAAAATCTGGAAGATGGAGACGCTCGGGCTATCTATAAAAGTACGAACTTCGATATGCGTCAGTTTAAAAAACTCGATTTCTTTGTTCACGCAGAACAAATGTTTGCAGACGAAATGGTACAAGATGGTGATGTTACCGTGTTTATACGTTTGGGTTCCGACTTTACACAAAACTATTATGAATATGAAATTCCGGCACAACTTACCCCGTGGAATAAAAGCGATACTACTTCTATCTGGCCTGTACAGAATAGAATATCTATCATTTTAGATTCGCTTGTTAATATTAAACAGCGCAGGAACGTTGCCATCAGGGAGGGAACTCATATCAATAACAACATACCGTACAGAGAACTGCTTGACGGTAATACGGTCTCGGTAGTCGGGATGCCTAATCTGGGAAGTGTTACCACCATAATGATAGGGGTACGTAATCCTAAAAAAAGATACAATAACGATGGCGACGATATGCTTCCCAAATCGGTGGAAGTTTGGATAGATGAATTACGGCTCTGCGGTTTTGACGACCGTTCAGGCGCTGCTGCATTAGGAAGAATGAGACTTAACCTCGCCGATGTGGGCGATGTTGCACTCTCCGGCGCTATAACTACACCGGGATACGGCGGATTAGACCAATCTGTGACGCAAAGACAACTGGCTACTACTTATTCCATTGACTTTGCTACCAATATTGACGGGGGAAAAGTGCTATTCCCGAAAGATTGGAATATTAAAATCCCTGTGCACTACGACTTTTCTATGCAGGGAGAAATGCCCGAATATAACCCACTTAATCCTGACGTGAAACTTAAAGATGACCTGGAAACGTATAAAACAAAAGCAGAAAAAGATTCTATCCGAAAAATTACAACCCAGATTGTTAAACGTAATAACTTAAATCTTACCAATGTAAGAAAAGAACGTAATCTTAGCAAAGCTGTTAAGATGAGACCGTGGGATATTGAAAATCTTGACTTCACGTATGCGTACTCGGACGTGGTGAAATATGATGCGGATATGGCGTTTGATAACCAGAAAAAACACGAAGGGGAGATTGGCTATAACTTTAGCCATAATCCGAAAAATTATAAAATAGGACAAAAGAAAGGACTAAAGTCTCCATGGTTGCTAATAATCAGAGATATAAATATTACGCCGATTCCCAGAAGTTTTATATTGAGAACTTCTATTGTAAGAGACTTTAACGAGTTTAAGTATCGTCCAAAAAGTCAGGGTAATATTATTATGGATACAAGTTATGTGAAAACTTTTATCTGGATGAGAAATTATTCTTTGCAATGGGATTTGGCAACCTCCTTAAAAATTACTTACAATGCAACCGCAAGCGCACGTTTGGAAGAACCGCAAGGCTTAATTGATACGCGCGAGAAAAAAGACTCGGTGTGGCATTCCTTTGGTAAAGGCGGCAGAATGAACACCTTTGACCAGCGATTTGACCTTACTTATCAAATACCTATTAATAAAATTCCAATATTTAACTGGCTTACATCTAATTTCAGATATTCGGGGCAATACAGATTCTATGGTGCGCCCGTATCATTAGCAGAGTTTGGAAATACTATTGAAAACTCCAATAAAGTTACCCTCAACGGGCAGGTAGATATGACAAGAATTTACAATACTATTCCCTATTTGAAGAAAATTAATTCCCCTGTACCTCAACCTAAAAAACCAACGAATAACCCTAAATCTGCTGAAGAACCGAAAAGTAAAAAATCAGAGAAAGACAGTTTGAAATCGGGTCGTAATTATGGTAAAATTATCGGAGATGGCGTTTTGCGATTCTTAATGATGGTTCGTAACTTCAACCTGAGTTGGGATCAAGGTAGAGGAAGTACACTTCCGGGATATATGTATGCGCCCAATTTGTTTGGAATTAATTTTAAAACTAATTCCCCCGGATTTTTATATGTCTTCGGCGGACAACCGGATATTCGGAAAATGGCAAAAGATGGAGACTGGATTACAAAGAACCCCCAACTCAATACAGCATTTCAGGAGAAATTTAGTCAAACCATTAACTTTAGAGCCCTCGTAGAACCGTTTAAAGATTTCCGTATTGATGTTGTTGCCAATCGTATTTATACAAACAACAAGACTGAATATATCAGAGCAGATGAGCAAGGGATTATTAGTTCTTTCTCTCCTTCCAATGTCGGCAATTTTAATATTACATACATCGGATTAAAAACGCTATTCCAGAAAAGTGATGATGTTTTTGATAACTTTAGAAATGCCCGTCCCGAAATTGCCAACCAGATTGCAGACAATTCAACAGGAGTAGATTCTCTTGGGTATCCGTTGGGATATAACCACCTCGCTCAGGAAGTTTTGCTATACTCATTCTTATCTACTTATATCGGAAAAGATATAGAAAAAATGAAAGTACGAACCCCGTTTTTATCTGTTCCTTTACCTAACTGGCAGTTGCGTTACAACGGACTAACGAAAATTAAGGCAATGGCAAAAGTGTTTCAAAGTTTCACCCTTAGCCATAACTATGCGTGTACCTACTCTATAGGTAATTATAAATCAAATATTTTATATGGACTTGATGAAAATGGAAATCCGAATACAGACCCATTAGGAAACATTATTCCTAATTATGAGATAGCACAGGTTTCTATGATGGAAAGTTTCAGACCTCTCGTAGGTTTTGATATGACTTTGACCAATAGTTTAATGATTAAAGTGCAATATGATAAAAGTAGAAACATTTCATTAAGTTTTGCCAATAACCAAATCACGGAAATGTCATCTAACGAAATCACAATTAATACAGGCTATAGATTTAAAGATTTAAAACTCGGCATTGCTTTTGCCGGATCAAAACGCCAGATTGTGAGCGATCTGGTTCTCTCGCTCGGGTTCTCCATACGAGACAATACCACCATCTTGAGAAAGGTGGCCGAGAATGTTCACCAAATCACATCCGGAATGGTTGCCTTCCTGATTAATGTTACGGCTGATTATCAAATCAGTACAATGGTTGGACTTCAATTTTATTACAAACACCAAATCAATAAACCCTACATTGTAGCACAACAATTTCCCAACGCTAATTTAGAAGCTGGAATTAGAGTGAGATTGATGTTGACACAATAACTATGAATTACGAATTACGAATTATGAATTACGAATGAACTTTAACCCTATAAACCCAAATTATGAAAGATATTTTTCAACGAATTAAAGAAACTCCCGGTCCGTTAGGGCAGTACCAGTATTTGGCAGACGGCTATTTTATGTTTCCGAAATTGGAAGGCGAGATTCAACCTAAGATGATGTTTAACGGAAAAGAAGTGCTTGTTTGGAGTTTGAACAACTATTTAGGGCTTGCCAACCACCCCGAAGTGCGCGAAGCAGATGCACAGGGCGCTAAAGATTTTGGAATGGGATACCCGATGGGCGCCAGAATGATGTCGGGAGATAGCGTGTATCACAAAAAATTAGAACAAGAACTTGCCGATTTTATCGGAAAACCTGCCGGATATTTGATGAATTTCGGCTACCAGGGTATGGTTTCTATTGTAGATGTTCTGACTACGCGCAGAGATGTGATTGTGTATGACAGCGAATCGCACGCTTGTATCTTAGACGGACTGCGCCTGAGTTTGGCAAAACGTTTCGTGTATCAGCACAACGATATGGATAGTTTGCGCAAACAACTCAACCACGCACTACCTGTGGCAGAACAAAACGGCGGCGGAATTTTAGTAATTACCGAAGGTGTTTTTGGAATGGCTGGAGACCTCGGAAAATTAGACCAGATTGTTGAACTGAAAAAAGAGTTTCCATTCAGGTTGCTGGTGGACGATGCGCACGGCTTTGGAACAATGGGGAAAATGGGATCAGGTACTGCCGAACACTTTAACTGTATTGACGGCGTGGACGTTTATTTCGGAACATTCGCCAAAAGTATGGCAGGTATCGGTGGATTTGTCCTCTCTGAAAGAGATATTATTGACCACCTCCGTTTTAATATGCGTTCTCAAATCTTCGCCAAATCGCTGCCTATGCCTATGGTGATAGGAGGATTAAAACGTTTGGAATTGTTGAAGAATAAACACGAACTGCGCGAAAAACTGTGGATAATTGTGCACGCACTCCAAAATGGATTGAAAGAGAAAGGATTTAATATAGGAAAAACAGAATCTCCCGTTACCCCCGTTTACTTTGAAGGCGGTATTGAAGAAGGTACTAATGTGGTGGTAGATTTAAGAGAAAACTACGGGATTTTCTGCTCCATTGTTACTTATCCGGTTATTCCTAAAGGCGTACTGATGCTCAGGGTAATCCCCACCGCCGTACATACTTTGGAAGATGTAGAATACACCATTAATGTTTTCAGCGAAGTGAAAGAAAAACTGAAACAGGGATTTTATCAAAAACCTATGCCCATTAGAAATTTGAATTTATGATTACAAAATTAGAACAAATAGTAGATCTGGTTAAATCGAAACCAAAAAAAAGATTGGTGGCAGCCTTTGCCAACGACGACCATACCATTGAAGCCGTAAATCAGGCAGTAGATATGGGTATTGTAGATGCCATTCTGGTGGGCAACGAAGCCACTATTCTGCAAGTGTGCGAGCATCTGAAAATTGACGCCGGAAAATTCACCATTATTCACGAGCCTGACGACGTACAGGCAGCGACCAAAAGTTGCGACCTCATTAACCAAAAGGAAGCAGACATTTTGATGAAGGGAGCGCTTTCAACCGACAAATATATGAGGGCTATTTTGAATAAAGAGAAAGGACTCTGTCCCCCTAATGCCGTGCTGACGCATATTGCCGTTTTTGAAAATCCGGCTTATCATAAGTTGCTGGTTGCCGGCGATTGCGCCATCATTCCCGCTCCCGATTTGAAACAGAAACAAGTGATATTACAACAGATTATCAAAACGGCAAAGGCTATTGGCATTGCACAACCGAAAGTGGCGCTGCTTGCCGCTACAGAGCAAATGTCCACCGGAATGACTGCCTGTATAGATGCGGCAATCCTCGCAAAAATGGCAGACCGGGGACAAATAGCCGGCGCTTTGATTGATGGTCCGTTATCTTTGGATGTTGCTATTGACGAAGAGGCTGCTAAAATTAAAAAGATGACCGGCAGTGTTGCCGGTGATGCAGACGGATTGCTTTTCCCTAATATTGAAAGCGGTAACGTTTTTTATAAATGCTGTACCAAATTCAATAAAGCAGAAGTGGGAGCGTTTTTGGCAGGCGCCAAAGTACCCTGTGTTCTCTCCTCACGCGGCGATTCTTCCCTCACTAAACTCTATTCCATTGCTCTTGCTGCGGCTTTGTAATTATTCATTATTAAAAATATTAAATATTGTTGCTCTTTAAATTATTAAAATTCATTCATATTTTGAAAACCCGATATATCTTTCCGGCTCTTTTTTTAAGCATCATCCTGATGCTTGTCGTGTCGTGTTCTACCCGCCAAAACACTTTCGGTACACGCACCTACCATACGATAACATCAAAATATAATGTAAATTTTAACGGAAAAGAAGCCTTAAATAAAGGAATTGCGGATTTGGATAAAAAAAGAAAAGATAACTATTTGAGTATTCTTCCCATTTATTATTATCCGCCTAAACAGGACTTGTCCTCTGCTTTTCCGTCGTTTGACAGGGCTATTGAAAAAGCCTCCAAATCGGTGTTTAAGCACTCTATTTTAATTCGGGGAAAAGAGTATGTGAAAACAATGAACGACGCCTATATGATGATGGGAAAGGCGTATTTTTATAAACAGGACTACAACGAAGCCAAGCGCGTGTTTAACTATGTCACTAACGTTTATAAAGATTGGGGGAGCGTGGAAGAAGCTACCATTTGGCTTGCACGCATTGAGATGCAACAGGATTACTTTGTAAGAGCGCAGGCGCTTTTGGAAGAGGTGGGTCCGTTGTTAGCCCAAAACAAAATTAAATCAAGTACGATTAGAAATGACGATAAGTTGAAAACAAAATCGAAAACTGTTTCTAAAAGTAAAAAGATCGTTAAAAAGAGAAAACCGGCGCCGGTTAAGAAAAACACAAGCAGTTCGAAAAATAAGAAGAAAACAGAGAAACGAAAAATTACCAATAATGTTAGACTTCAATACTATACTGCGGAAGCGGAATATGCTCTTTTGGCTCCCAACGGAGAGATGGAAGACGCCATCGACAATATTAAAATTGCGCTACAATATAAACCGAAAAAAGATTTTCGGGTGCGTTTGTATTTTATTTTAGGACAGCTATATGAACAGTTGGAAGACAAACAAGCCGCACAAAACTGGTTTTTGAAGGTAATCAGGGCAACCCCAGAATATGATATGGAGTTTAATGCAAGAATGCAATTAGCCGTGAATTACGACGGTACTCCGTTATCGAAAAAAACGATTATGAAAGAATTGAACAAGATGTTGAAAGAGACGAAGAATGAAGATTACCGCGACCAGATCTATTACGCTTTCTCTGAAATTGCCCGCATTGATGAATCTGATGCCGACAGAGAGTTCTATCTTGCCAAATCGGTGGCTGCTTATACAAACAACGATTACCAAAGAACCTATTCTTCCATAACATTAGCCGACATCTATTTTAATGAAGAAGAATATATTAAGGCACAAGCCTACTATGACACCGCACTAATGTCGCTGCCTAAAAACTATCCTGACAGTGAAGAAGTTATTAGAAAAGCATCTGTTTTAAAAGATCTGGTGGATAATTTGAATATCATTCAATTGCAAGACAGTTTACAGCGTATTGCCAAAATGAGCGAAGGCGAAAGGACGCGATGGATTAATCAAATGATTACCAAATATACAGAAGAGGAAAGACGTTTGGCTAAAGAGGAAGCAGATAGAATGGTGGCGTTAAGCGCTACTCAAAATTTTGCCACTATAAATGTAAATACGCAGGGGCAAAACAACAAATGGTATTTTTACAATCCGGGATTGGTGAGTCAGGGTGCCACAGAGTTCTACAGACGTTTCGGAAACAGAAAATTGGAAGATAACTGGATTATCAGCAACAAAACAACCATTTCGTTTGAAGATATGACAGCATTGAATCAGGGAGGAGCGTCACAAGAGGAGGAAGAATTTGACGAAGAAGGCAATCCGATTGTAAAAAGAGAAACCGATCCGAAAAAACCTGCGTACTATACTCAGGACTTACCTTTAACGCCACACGCCATTGACTCCTCAAATATGCTGATTGCAAACGCTATGTATAACGCCGCAATTATCTATTTCGACCAGTTAAGCGATTTGAAAAGATCGAATGAGATGTTGCAAAAACTGATAAAACGTTTTCCAAACCACGAGTTGGAGTTGCCCTGTTACTTCCTGCTTTGGACAAACAATACCAAACTGAAAAATATATCTCAGGTAAATGAAGCCAAAAATGTTATCCTTACAAAATATCCTGATACTGATTATGCCAAATTGATACTAGATCCTGATTATTATCGAAAATTAGCGGAAGTAACAAAGGAAAACGAACACAAATATGAGGAACTTCATAGAGCATATTCAACAAAACAATGGGGAACTACCGTGCGACTTGCCGATGATTTGCTTAAACAAACTAATGAGGTGGCTTTAACGGCAAAGGTCTCTTATTTAAGAGCCGTTGCGTTAGGACAGATACAGGGGCAGGATACTTTAAAGTTGGCATTAACTTCTATTATTAAAGAATACCCCAAAGAACCTGTTACGGAACTAGCAAAAATCCTGCTATCTACTTTATCTCCGGAATCTAACCTAACTCTCAATCAAGTAAAAGATGAAGATATTCCCTTAAAACCGGTAAAAGAAACGGAATCTGCTGATTCTATTTATAATACAAATTTGAATGAATACCACTACATTATTTTTTTAGTAGATGTTCATCAAAAAACAGTCACCGATGTAAAATATGATGTCTCTACTTTTAACAGTACCTATTTCAGTTTAGAGCGTTTTAATATCAATAGTTTTTATATTAATCAAAATGAACAGTTGGTTACTGTTGCAAGATTTAAAGGAAAATCAGATGCGATGAACTATTATACTGCTATAACAATCAATGATGTTTTTGAGCCATCAATTAAAGATAAGAGTCTCACGGTTTATGCGATATCAGCATCTAACTATTCCATTTATTACAATAAACCGGAAGCAAGACACTTGTACAAAGATTTCTTTGAAGAACACTATAAATAGTGACAAGTGACGTTTGTTTATATGCGGTATGCGGTGAGTGGTGACGAAGTCAAGATACACGCATTCCTGACGGAATGCGGACATATCTACAGTATCATCATCACATCATCTTTTATCAATCTGCGACAAACTAAACCATACCATCACCACCGACATACCGGTAAGAATCAGCAGGTATTTTCCGATTTCCATAAAGTTTGCGCCTTTTAACATTACATCTTTGATGGCAATGATAAACCATTTGGCGGGAAAAATATCGGCTAACCACTGAAAAAAGAGCGGCATATTGTCTAATGGAAATAGAAAACCGGAAAGCAAAACGGTGGGCAGGAATAACCCCATCATCGTAACCATCATAGCATCTAACTGGTTTTTGGATACCGCCGAGATGAGCAGCCCGAAAGATGCGGAGGTAAACATAAAGATAATACACAAAAACAGCAACAGTCCAATGCTCCCTTTTATCGGCATCTGAAAAACAAAAACGCTGATAATCAAGATAAAAATAGTGCTAAGTAATGAAAGTAACATATAGGGAATGACTTTACCAATCGCGATGTTGATTTTCTTAACTGTAGTTATCAACATCATATTCATAGTGTTAGTCTCTTTTTCGCGGGCTAAGGTAATAGAGGACATTAGCGCCGTGATGATAATCATAATAAGGGTAATAATGCCCGGAACAAACATATACACACTGTTCAGTTCCGAATTGTACAGCATGGTAGTTACAATGGAGATAGGGGTTTCAAAACCGTTATTGATTTGATTATATTCATTAATATAATCGTTGAACACCGTTCGCAAATAATTGTTTAAGATGGAAGCGATGTTTATATCAGATACATCATTAATAATTTGAATATTAGCTATATGTTCCTGCTCTAAAGATTCTTCAAATCGCGGGGGAATAATCATCGCAATTTTTATCTGTTTGTTTTTAAAATCGTGGTCAATCTCAGCCTCATTGTCTAAAAAACTTACTATTTGAAAATATCCTGATGCTATAATGTTTTCAATCAGGTGATTAGATTCTGTATCTTTCGACTGGTCGAGAATGGATATTCTGGCGTTTCTAATTTCAGTACTGATGGTAAATCCGAAGAGGAGGATGAGCGCAACGGGCATTGCCAAAACCAGAAACAGCGATACACGGTCGCGCCCGATATGGATAAACTCTTTTTGCAAAATGGATAAAAACGCTCTCATAATTATCTGTTTACAAACTTTACAAAGAGGTCGTCAATACTTTGAACCTCCATTTTTGCTTTCAGTTCGTTGGGAGTACCTATCAATTTGAGTTCTCCTTCCGACATAATAGATATTCGTTCGCAATATTCGGCTTCATCCATATAATGCGTAGTTACAAAGATAGTTACGCCTGTGGCGGCAGTTTTGTAAATCAATTCCCAAAACTCTCTGCGTACAATGGGATCTACGCCGCTGGTGGGCTCGTCCAAAAAAACAATCTGAGGACGATGCAATAAAGCCGTTGCGAATGCCAATCGTTGTTTCCAACCCAACGGCAGCGAGCGCACTAACTCATTCGCAAAATCGTTCATACTCAGTTCTTGTAAACTATCTTGAATCCGTTGTTTCAACGTATTTCTTTCAATCTTGTATATCGTACCGAAGAGTTGCATATTTTCATACACGGTCAGGTCATCATATAACGAAAACCGCTGACTCATATACCCTATATTTTTCTTTATTGCTTTGGATTGCGTAGCCAGATCATATCCGCCGATTTTGGCTGTTCCTGAGGTAGGCAAAAGCAACCCGCACATCATCTTCATAGCGGTAGTTTTGCCCGCGCCGTTTGCGCCGAGAAAACCAAAAATCTCCCCTTTTTTAATAGAAAAAGAGATGTTGTTTACCGCAGTAAAATGTCCGAATTTTTTAGTAAGATTTTCAACGATAATGCTATACATATAATAATTATCAGAAAAACGTTATCACTTTTTTAAATAATTTTTCTGCTTCCGCTTCATTTTTTGCTTCTGCATAAATCCGAATAACCGGCTCGGTATTTGAAGGTCTTAAATGTACCCACCCCTGTTCAAAATCTATCTTCACACCGTCAATAGTATTCGGATTATAATCGGCATATTCTTGTGCTACCCGTTGCAAAATTTCCTGCACATTAATATCTTTTCTGAGTTCGATTTTATTTTTTGAAATCACATAATTATGGTATAATGCTTTGATTTCAGAGCATTTGAGTTTTGTTTTAGCCATAAAAGACAAAAATAGGGCAATTCCTGCCAAGGCATCTCGTCCGTAGTGCAATTCGGGAAGAATTACGCCTCCGTTTCCTTCACCTCCAATAACCGCGTGAGTTTTTTTCATTTTTTCCACTACATTCACTTCGCCTACCGCAGATGCGGAATAAGTAACGCCGTATTTTTCGCTCACATCGCGCAACGCCCGTGTAGAAGAGAGATTGGATACGGTGTTCCCTTTTTTGTGTTGCAGTACATAATCTGCAACAGCAACCAGAGTATATTCTTCGCCGAACATTTCGCCGTTTTCCATAACTATTGCCAATCTGTCCACATCGGGATCTACAACAAAACCCACATCAAACTTTTCATTTTTCATCACAGACGAGATTTCGTGCAAGTGTTCGGGTAGCGGCTCCGGATTGTGCGGAAACACTCCGGTAGGTTCGCCAAATAATGCTTTGTATTTTTTTACGCCTAACTTTTCCAATAGCGCCGGAATAGCGAGCCCTCCGGTAGAGTTTACCGCATCGAAAACTATGGAAAAATCGGCTTCCTGTATCGCCTTTATATCCACTAAATCCAATTTTAAAATTTCATCAATATGATCTTCAATAGCATGTTCATATTTTGTATAACTTCCTGAATGTTCTTCAAAATTATCTGTAAACTCCTCTTCATCTGCAATTTCCAATAATCTATGTCCTTCTGCGGCAGAAATAAATTCTCCTTTTTCATTCAACAATTTCAGCGCGTTCCATTCCATTGGGTTGTGGCTGGCGGTGAGGATAATTCCCCCGTCTGCCTGATGTTTTACTACCGCCATCTCAACGGTAGGGGTAGTGGAAAGTCCCACGTCAATCACATCTACGCCCAGATTTCGCAACACAGTACATACTAATCGGCTAATCATTTCGCCGGAAACACGGGCGTCGCGACCGATAAGGATTTTAGTTTCACCGCACGCCGCACACCGCACACCGCATACCGCCTTTCTTTCTCTTAGCAGTATAACAAACGCGGAGGTAAATTTCATCACGTCAAACGGGGTCAGGTCTTCGCCGGATTTGTCGCCGACAGTACCGCGAATACCGGAAATGGATTTGATAAGAGGCATATTCTTTTTTTAACACCACAAAAAAACAAAAAAAATGATACCCCCCCTTGACAAAGGCATTTTCAGAGTGTATATTTGCAGCGCACCTAATATTCTCCCTATGCTCTCCTACCTCCTTAACTTCTTCTACCCCCGCACCTGCGTCTCCTGCGGGAATGTTTTGTTGCAGCACGAGCAGTTTTTGTGTTTGCACTGTTTGCACAATTTGCCTGAAACCCGCTATCATGAATTTGAAGACTCGCCTTTGTCGTTGCTTTTTCGAGGGCGTGTCAGAGTAGAGAATGTGGGTTCTTTTCTGTTTTATAAAAAAGGAAATCAGGTACAAAAAATTTTACATCATTTAAAATATAATGGCGGAAAAGAGATAGGTTCTTTTCTGGGGAATATTTACGGAACACAACTTATTAAAGATGAAAAATGGAAAACGACAGACCTGATTATTCCCATTCCATTACACAAAAAGAAAGAGAAAAAAAGAGGTTACAACCAAAGCGAATGGATTGCCAAAGGATTGAGCACCGGTATGCAGATTCCGTATTGCCCGAATGTATTGATACGTTCCGAATTTACCGAGACACAAACAAAGAAGAGTCGTTTTCATCGTTGGGAAAATGTGAAAGAAGTATTCCAAATTACAGATATCAATGAGTTGAGCAATAAACATATTTTACTTTGCGATGATGTGCTGACCACCGGCGCTACTATTGAGGCTGCCATTCAGAAATTGGCAGCAGTTCCTGAAATAAGGATTAGTGTGCTTACTTTGGCAACAGCGCAGTAAATTCCGAATAACTTTTAATCATCAAATTCTTGGTTAATTCTTTTTTCATAGCACCTCAAACTTTTTCTGAACCATCATCTCATCACTTAATCATCACATCAAAAAAAATATATATTTGCACCCTTCTAAAAAAAAGTAAATATATTCAATAAATTATTAATAATCAAATAAATATCAAAATGAAAAACAAAGGTATATTTCTATTTTTTTCTATTCTTATTGCAATTACGTGTCTGTATTGTATCTCTTTTTCGTTCGTAACGTGGAAAATTGGTAAGGATGCGGCTAAATACGCAAACGACCCCGTAGCCATTGAAGAAGTTCTGGCGAATGTTACTGACCCAATGATCATTAACCATATTAAAGACTCTGTAATCTCTGCACGTACGGCTCATTATCTGGGAAATAAAAATGATGAAAAAGTATTTTTAGGTTATACCTATAAACAAACTAAGTACAAAGAGATTAACTTAGGTCTTGACTTAAAGGGCGGAATGAACGTTACGCTGGAAGTTTCCTATCCCGACGTAATTAAAAGTTTAGCCGAAAATAAAGAAGATTTGTTATTTACGAATACGGTTAATAACGCCAATGCTGAGTATGAGCAGACAACCGGCGATTATATTAACATATTCGTTAAGAATTTTAATGCGCAAAAGGCTGCTTTGGATATGCCGAACGCACAACTCCGTACCTATTTCGGCGAACGCTCCGGTTTAAAAAGCGCCACCGATGCCGACATTATTAAATTCTTAACAACAGAATCTAATGAGATTATTGACAGAACTTTCCGTATTTTACGTACTCGTATTGACCGTTTCGGCGTAGCACAACCCAATTTGCAACGTTTGCAGGGAAGCCGTATTTTGGTGGAACTTCCGGGTGTGAAAGAACCCGAACGTGTTACCGAACTCTTGAAGAGTACCGCAAAATTAGAGTTCTGGGAAGTGTATAACGAGTTGGTGAACGGAAGATCTATTGTAGAACGTTTTTATGAAGCCGACCAGCGTTTGGCAAAAGATTTAAAAGCCAAAAAAGAGTTGGAAGCAAGAAAAGCAGAGCATAACGAAACCGCAGTGGAAGATACTACCGCTACCTCTGTTTTTGAAGAAAACAAAGAAGAAGAGATTGATGGCGCTATTTTAGCCCACGCAGTACAGGGCAGCGATGGCGTTGTAATTGCTGTCTTCAAAGAAGCGGATATGAAAGTAGTTGATAAATTACTTCCCGATTTAGTGAAATATTTGGGCGATAAAAACGTGGTGTTTATGTGGGGAAAAGCTGAAAAAAGATATAACAATAACTACCCGTTAATACCTTTGAAAAGAAACAACGACCGTGTTGGGCCTAAGTTGAGTTCCGAAACCGTAGGCGGCGCCCGCGTGGTAAAATCTGCCCGCCAGGATATTGACCAGGATAACAAAGTTGTGGTTAATATGACTATGGAAAGTCAGGCTGCCGACGAATGGCGCAAAATTACAAGAGCCGCTGTGGACAATAAAACCAAACCAACTTACATTGGGGTCGTACTGGATAATTTTGTGTATTCTTTTCCGGTGATTAAAAGCGAAATTCCTAACGGATCTTCCGTAATTTCAGGTGAATTTAGCATTGATGAAGCAAAGGACTTGGCAACAGTTTTAAATTCAGGTAATTTGGAAGCCCGCGTAAATATCGTGCAATCGGAAGTGGTAGGTCCTACTTTGGGTAAAGAATCTATTAATTCCGGCTTGCTTTCATTCTTGCTGGCATTTATATTGGTACTTTTATATATGATACTCTATTATGGCAGAGCCGGCTATGTTGCCGACCTCGCTTTGTGTACCAATATCTTCTTCATTATGGGTGTGCTTGCCTCTTTGGGCGCGGCATTAACCCTGCCCGGTATCGCAGGTATTGTGCTTACACTCGGTATGGCAGTGGACGCAAACGTGCTCATCTTTGAACGTATTCGTGAAGAGGTGCGCATAGGAAAAGGAATTAGGCTCGCTTTAGACGAAGGTTATAAAAATGCTTACTCCGCTATTATTGACGGTAACGTTACTACTTTAATAACAGGTATTGTGCTCTATATCTTCGGTTCAGGTCCTATTCAGGGTTTTGCCACTACCTTAATCATTGGATTGCTATCCTCTTTATTCACCGCAATTTTTATCTCCCGTTTAATTTTTGACAGAGATTTGGCAAAAGGAATTAACTATAAATTTGGGAATAAATATACGTTACACTTTCTCGAAAATACCAAATATAATTTCATTGGAACAAAGAAAACTTTCTATTCAGTATCTTTAGGATTAACTTTGGTAATGTTAATCTCTTTCTTTACGTTAGGGTTGAAGCCGGGTATTGACTTTACCGGTGGACGAAATTATGTAATTCGGTTCGACCAAGATGTGAAAACCAACGAAGTACGCGCTGCAATTTCAGACGCTTTCGGCGGAAGTCCGGAAGTGAAAACTTTTGGCGGAAACAATCAGGTGAGAATTACGACCAACTATAAAATTGACAGCAATGACCCCGCAGACGACAAAGAGGTGGAATTGATGCTTTATAATGCTTTAAAAGGATTTTATGCGAAGACAGATATATCGGAAGTTGATTTTACCCAGCAGATTGACCCGCGCGGTATTCAAAGTTTACAAAAAGTACAGCCTACCATCGCCAAAGAATTATTGTGGCAAGCCATTTGGGCGGTTTTAATCTCATTAGTGTTGATTTTCATCTATATTGCGCTACGTTTCCGTAATTGGCAGTTTGGTTTGGGCGGCGTTATTGCGCTGGCTCACGATGCAATGCTTACTATCGGTCTCTTCTCGCTCTTCTATAAAATAATGCCCTTCTCTATGGAGATTGACCAGTCGTTTATTGCGGCAATCCTCACTGTTATAGGGTACTCCATTAACAATGTGGTAATTATTTACGACCGTATTCGTGAAAACTTAGGGTTACACCCCAAACGCGAACTCTTTGTGAATATCAATACTGCGGTGAACAGTACCTTAGGACGTACAATCAACACTGCCGGCACGACCATTGTAGTATTATTAGCCATCTTCATTTTCGGTGGCGAAGTAATTCGCGGATTCGTATTTGCAATGGGAACGGGCGTAATCATCGGTACTTATTCCGGTATTTTCATCTCTGCCCCGTTAGCGTTCGACTTGTTGAGCCGTGCTAAAAAGGTGAAACGTGCAAAGGTGGAATTGATGAAATAAAAAAATAGAATTGTTGAAATAAAAAATATAGGGGCGTTTTCGGAATGCCCCTATTTTGTTGTACATACTTTAAAATTTTTCTTCTATTTTCGCCGTGTTATTTTAGTATAAATTTAACCCACAGCAGAAATGAACAATTTAATACCTTTTTTACAAGCTACGTCTGAAAGCGTTTTAGCAGTGTGACAATGGTAACGAGTGACAGACGCGACACCTCTTCCTGTGAACTAACAAGTAGCATCAACCATATATTAAACAAGAGGGTGATAGCGTGATTATTAACGATGCCCATTTAAGAGCGTTTTGATTAGTGATTAGAGTATAGAGTGTTATTCTTCTCTGGGTTTTGAATTAATTTTCCCTGATTGCTGTTTCTGCCGCCTCAATGATGGCAATAAATTCGTTGGCTTTTAGTGAAGCACCGCCGATAAGCCCGCCGTCCACATTAGGTTGTAAAAATAGATCCAGCGCATTTTGAGCATTACAACTGCCGCCATACAGAATATAAGTGGAATAAGCGGTTTCTGTGCCATATCTCTTCTCAATGAGTTGCCGGATAAAGGCGTGCATCTCTTCAGCCTGTTCAGGAGTAGCGGTTTCGCCTGTGCCTATTGCCCACACAGGCTCGTAAGCAATGACCACAGATTCAAAATCTTCTTTCGATAAATGAAACAGCGATTCTTTGAGTTGTTTTTCAACTACTTCAAAATGATGACCTGCTTTTCGTTCTTCAATCACTTCGCCGCAGCACACCACAGGAATTAATTGGTTTTCTAACAGAATATCTACTTTTTTGGCAATCGTTTGATTTGATTCGATGAAGAACTTACGTCTTTCGGAGTGTCCAACGATACAAAATTCAACGCCTAATTGTGCCAGCATTTCGGCAGATATTTCGCCGGTAACAGCGCCGTTTTTATACTCGCTGCAATTCTGAGCACCAACAGTAAATTCCGCTTCCTGCGCCTGATCGGTGGCTAATTCTAAATATACAAACGGAGGACAGAGCACTACGCCGGTCTCTAATTTTAATCCGGCTATCTGTTCGCCGATAGCAATAATTAAATCGTCCGCTTCTTCAAACGACTTGTTCATTTTCCAGTTTCCAATGACCATTTTGGGTTTCATACGCTTTTATTTGGTGAATTATATAAAGATTTTTGTTTAGTTTGTATAGTGTTTCATTTATCGTTATAATTTTTAATATTTCGTTTAACTCAAATTTTTTAAATCCGTCGTTCTCTGCTATTTCTATTACAGGCTCTAACCAGAATTTGCAATGTTTGTCGTCTTATATCACATGAATATGTTTTCTATTTTATTCTTTTGACCAAGTAAAAAATCTGTAACCTTTTTCGTTTTTGAATGTTGGACTCATTTTCCGCAAATTGTTTTGGTGATGCAAAAATAATATTTTTCACAAATGATACCCCTTACCTTTTTCCCGAATAGAAAATATATTCCACACACAAAATAATAAACGTTGTAAAGAGTGTGTTTGCCACAGAAGTCCAAATAATGCGCCACCACTGTATCCATTGAAATACTTCCAAAGTAGTAACCGTAATTTGATGTACAAACACCATAAGGAGCGTATATACTAAAATCCAGTTAAAATCTTTTATACCCGGAGCGGGTGTTACTCCTGTTTCCAAAGGTTTTAACCCATTTAAAACAAGAATAAAATAGGGGCGAAGACACACCATCAAAGTGCAGGCAAATGCCTGAATGCCGTAAGTTCGTAAAAAAGCGTCCACAATAAATCCGGTTGCAAAAGCGATGATATATTGAGCAGATTTTGAGACCTCTAAAGGAAGCAGAATGAGAAACAGCAGATAAACGGCAGGGTTTAGAAATCCAAACCATTGAACATAGTTAAAAACAAATACTTGCAGTAGTATGAGAATAATAAAACGAGAAAAGTTTTTAGTGAATTTATTCATTCTTAAATTTTGTTTTTAACGAATCAATTTCAGATTTGTAGAGATTGGAGATGAGATAAACATTGTGAAGGTTTCTAAAATCGGCAGCCAGTTTAATTTTAATAGTTAAAAAAGTATTGTTTGGATTATCATATTTTTCAATTACAGTACCAATGAGAATATCTTTTGGAAAGACGCTTGAATGTCCGCTGGTTACTGCGGAATCGCCTATGGCAACCATAAGATGTTGTGGAATATCAATCACTTGCGCAATGGTTGGGTCGGGGTCTATCCACACCACTGTTCCAATTTGGTTAATGGGGATAATTCTTGCACTCACTCTTGAATTGGGATTCAACAGCGGGATTACCGTACTGAAATTTTCGGAGACATCGCTCACTACGCCTACTACGCCGTTAGGAGAGATCACTGCCATATCGTGCGTTACCCCTTCTTTTTTTCCTTTATCAATGATGATGTAGTTGTTAAGTTTGTGAGTAGTATTAAAAACTACGTGTGCGGTAGTAATGTCATACATTCTGCGTTTATTCTTATTTTCTCCCGAAAAAACAGAATAAACCGTATCTTCTGAAAAAATAAACATATTATCTTTTGTTTTCAACAATTCAATATTTTGCTGCATTAAGTACGCATTTTCGCTGGGGTAATGAAACTGACGATAAAAATAATTTGCAAATTTTTGAACAGGACCGATCACTCCTTGCATTGTCGTTGAAATTACAAAATGCTGATAATTACTATTGTTATAGAGTAGTATAATGGCAAAAATCTGTAAAATCAAAAAAATAAAAAGATGAAAATAGCGACTAAGAAATTCTCTAAAACTGTTCATTTGGGTAATGAGAAATACAGTGCGAAAGTATATTTTTTAAGCAATTAATCCATAATACACCTTACGCTTAATCCATCCGTTTTGCTTATTGTTATCTCTTTAATAAGATTACAGAAGTATGACAGATAGAAGGAGTTTGCATATTGGCTAAGGTCTGCATCGCTTGCCCAAAAACCGGCGAAACCGTACAAATCAATGAATTTGTTGATAGCGCCTTTGCACATACCGGCAGGAAGTATGTTAAAACCGGTGGTATTTGTCCCTGCATTTGCTATCCATAGGGTATTGCTTTTAAGATCTTCGGCAGAATATACACTTAATAAATTCCATTCTGCTTTCGATGGGATATGCCATCCTTCAGGACAAATACCCTGTACATTTCCGTCAGCATCGGGTGTGGGTATTGTGGTAGAACCTTCCGGAACACCAACCGCAGAATACCATGTGTATAACAATCCGAAAATGTTGGCATTCGTTTCCTCATCAGGACAAGTAGGGCAACTGTAAGGTTTTGCAAAATTGACAATATTGCCATTCGCATACGTTGTTGTAGCCATATTAGCCGACCAGCATAATCCTGCAAGCGGAGTTACCTCATACTGATGTCCTGCATTGTCAAAAACAACGACAGGACAAAGATTAAACGCATTACTTACAGCAGTACAATGGTTATCGTTAACTATAACATAGTAAATGCCTTTCATTGAAGTTACCAAATTGTCGTCTGTACTTAGTATTGGTGGAATGATTTCGGTTTTGTACCATTCGTAAGTTTCGTTGCCACTGTAATCTGTTGTATTACTAACTTTTAATGTAACTGTCAGGTCAATTCCTAATAATCCGGTAACTGTTATAACTGGTGTTTTTGGAATGGTACCGGCAAACACTGCTACATAACTTGAAGCCATTATAGAACAATGATTATCTGTTACCATAACATTGTAATTTCCTGCTGTAAGAACTTCTAATGTGCTATTTACACCTAATATGTCGGTAGATCCTTCTTTATACCATACGTAAGTTGCGTTATTACTGTAATCTTCCGTATTGGTTATGGTTAAAGTTACCTGTTCGGATCCGCAAATATAGCCGGCATTTGTTTTTGTAATTACCGGTTCGTTAGGAACATTGCCTGCCTGTATCAAAACGCTCTTTATTGCTTCTACGGAACAATCTCCATCACTTACTCTAACAGTGTAAGTTCCTGGTGTAGTGGTTGTAAAAGTTTTGTCTGTTCCGAGTGTAATAGATGGATTTGATGTGGCATACCACGCATACAACGGAGTACCGGCATATTGAGAATTATTGGCAATACTCAAAGTTACGCCCGTACTGCCACAGATATAAGCATTATTGTTAGTTGCTATGATTGGTACTAACGATAAACACCATTGAGCGGTTAAGGTAATAGAGAGCGTATCTTGATGAGCCGCTAAAGTTCCGTAAGGATAACTACCTGTCAATGTTAAATTTGCTATAGGTCCTCCGGCTGTAACTTTCCAGCCCGTTAAGATATATCCGGATTTAATCGTTGCAGTGGTTGGAAGTACATTTTCAATCCAACTAACAGTTTTATTTGCAATAGGATTGCCTCCGTTTGTATTATAAATTACCGTGTATCCGGTTCTGAGTTTCCATTGGGCGGTCAATATAATAGAATCACGGTCAATATCCGTAACTGCCAAACTTCCGTAGGTATCTGTGGCAATTACACTGTCTTTACCGCTCGGACTTGTTAAATCCCAGCGTAAGAAAGTGTAACCGGCTCTTGTAGGAATATCCGTACCTGTCGGCAAGAGGTTGGCGTCAGTCCATTTCACGCCGGTTTTAGTAGCAACGGCTGAGCCGCCGGCGCTGTTGTAAATCACTCTGAAATTTGATTTTTCTGTCCATTGGGCGGTCAATACAATAGAATCACGGTCAATATCCGTAAGCGCCAAACTTCCGTAGGTATCTGTGGCAACAACACTGTCTTTACCGCTCGGACTTGTTAAATCCCAGCGTAAGAAAATGTAACCGATTTTAGTAGGAATATCCGTACCTGTCGGCAAGAGGTTGGCGTCAGTCCATTTTACGCCGGTTTTAGTAGCAACGGCTGAACCTCCGGCGCTGTTGTAAATCACTCTGAAGTTTGATTTTTCCGTCCATTGGGCGGTCAATATAATAGAATCACGGTCAATATCCGTAAGCGCCAAACTTCCGTAGGTATCTGTGGCAATTACATTGTCTTTACCGCTTGGACTTGTTAAATCCCATCGTAAGAAAGTGTAACCGGCTCTTGTAGGAATATCCGTACCTGTCGGCA